>Ga0194126_10000388_pt1 | contig 72994 bp, 68 predicted proteins | sample TA2KigC150mmetaG_FD_148641 | JGI IMG/M metagenome (GOLD analysis project Ga0194126, IMG submission 148641) | Freshwater microbial communities from Lake Tanganyika, Tanzania - TA2015035 Kigoma Deep Cast 150m | ecosystem: Environmental > Aquatic > Freshwater > Lake | place: Tanzania: Lake...
TCTCCTTTCCTATTTTCACTGCGGAGAAGAATTGAAGGTAGACTTCCGAGGCCTGATCAAAGATTCCGAAGCGATTCAAATTAAAGATAGCCATCTTCGATGGCATGACTGGGAAAGGTATTCTGCCAGGCAGGATACGAGAATGAAGCTCGGCGGATTCATCGGGCGCATTGATTTTTCCGGGGACTTGAGTGATTTCTGGCCCTACCTTTCCCTTGGCGAATTCATTCATGTAGGCAAGGGGTCGAGCTTTGGCCTGGGAAAATACGAAATCCTTTCTTGATTTTTAGATATAGATAACCGCCGATTGGCAAGATTTTGGAATACAAAATATTTTTCTGCGACTACCAGCAGAAATCTGCGTCCAATTAATTTAAAAGGTTGCGGCAACAACTCCCTCTCCCTTTGAGGGGAGAGGGACGGGGTGAGGGTGAGGAAGATGGCCATGGAAACAAAAAAATACCGCGAGATTCTTATTTTCGTCGCCGGCACCACGGAACGCGACTCCTGCCAGGAGTGCACCGATTGCTTTCCCACCCTGGTGGACCTTTCCAGCAAACGGGCGCTGGAGGAAATGGCCGAGGATTATCGGAAAATCTACGGTCCTAAATCAAGCCGGGTTGTAGAGTACTTAAACAAATGGAAGGAGGGCATGGACGTGGAGGCCTTCCGCCAGCAAATCAGCAAGATCAACCGGACGCTAAAAGAAGGGTTGCAGGATGAAACCCTGCTTCCTTTTTACATGATTACTGCCGTTGGAAAATATGGGAATAAGCGCCACGGCATCCGGGCCGAAAAAAGAAAAATCTTTTTTGAATCATGAATCTTGAATTTTGAATTTTGAATTTTGAATCTTCTTTATGGTTTTTGAATTTTGAATTTTGAATCTTGAATCTTTTTTAATGGAGGCGATATGCCTAAAAGCTTCGAAGAGTTGCCGGTATGGCAAAAGGCCAGGGAGATGGTCAAGTATGTTTACGATCTTACGAAAAAGGAATTGTTTTGCAGGGATTTTAGCCTTGTTGACCAAATTAGACGGTCTTCAACGTCGGTCATGTACAACATATCAGAAGGATTTGAACGGGGCTCGAACACTGAATTTATTCAGTTTTTATTCATTGCCAAAGGCTCTGCTGGAGAAGCCCGGGCGCAGTTTTATGTGGCCCTCGATCAGGAATATATTTCCAGTGAAGAATTCCAGAAAGGCGTCTCCCTTTGCAAAAACGTCTCCGGCCAATTGAGCGGTCTCATAGACTACCTGAAAGGTTCGCGCCTCAAGGGGGAGAAATTTAAAAAGAATTATCGAAGCATGAAGGACGAAGTAGAAAAAATAACCAGGCAATTCAATATTCAACATTCCAAACCCAAATCTTAATTTTGGGTCTTGAGTATTGAGTTTTAAATGTTTAATCTTAGGTTCTGAGTTTTGATTCTTGAATTTCGCATCTTGAATCTTGGAAGTGTTGAATCTTGAATTTTATATGTTGAATTTTGAATTTTCAATCTTGAATTTTGAATGTTTTTTGGTGATTAAAAAGCATGGAGTGAGGGGTAACGAAGAGGCAGAGGGGAGAAAAGTGGTGCTTCGGAAGAAATTGGATAATCACCCGAAATGATCAAAAGGAAGGTTTATGGTGTTGTAGCCCGGGGACCTGGTCGAAATGAAGGTCGAAGGAAACTACCTCAAGATTATTCATTTTAGCTATATGGGCGATGAGAAGGTCGGTCATGGGGAGGGTAATTCCTTTGCCCCGCAACTCTCCGGAGAGCAGAGCCGCACCTTCCCAATCGGCGGGAGTAAGGTCTAAGTAATTTACGGAAAGCAGGGCTTCTTTGACTTGGTCTTTTTCTTCCGGGGATTTTATCCCTTGAAGGAGTTCAAACAAGATGGGGCCGGCCGTGAAGATGAGATCCTCGGAAATCAATTTATCCAGGAGAGCTTTAATGGAAGGAACCCCCCTGAAGAAATCAACCCATACGCTGGTGTCTACGAGACTTCCAGAGCTTTTCACGTTCTTTCATTCCTTTCAGCTCGAGTTCTTCCAGCTTTTTCCAGTCCAGGTCAATATTGATTTTCCCGCTCAGGGAGAGAAGCTTTTCCTTCCTGCGGCGGTGGATGTAATCCTCGATGGCCAGGCAGATGGCTTTGGTTTTCTTCTTTTCCCCCGTGACTCTAAGAAGATCCTGGATTAAAGGATCGGGGAGATTAAATGTAGCACGCATTTTCATCACCTCTTTTTTATGCATTAATTATATGCTTTATAAAAGTGCCTGTCAAATACATTATTGCGATAATGGACATCATGAATCCATCAGCAAGATCTACCGGACGTTAAGGGAAGGATTAGAAGGCGAAACCTTGCTTCCTTTTTACATGATTACGTCCGTGGGGAAATACGGAAGCAAGAGGCATGGGGTGAGGCTGGAAAAGCTGTGTTGTGTCTTGAATCTTGAATTTTGAATGTTTTTTGGTGGTTGAAAAGCATGGGGTGAGGGGCAACAAAGAGGCGGAGGGGAGAAAAGTGGTGCTTCGGAGGAACTGTGGAAAACCATAAAAGCATTGTTTCTGTTAACAGAATCGAGGAGATGATTTATCTGATCCGCGGGCAAAAGGTAATGCTGGATTCAGACCTTGCAGATCTTTAGGAGTGGAAACAAAAGCGTTGAAACGGGCGGTTAAACGCAACCATGAAAGATTCCATTAAGATTTTATGTTTCAGCTTAATAATCAAGAGCTTATACGTTTGAGGTGCCAAAATGGCACCTCAAAAATGGGGCGTGGCGGCCCCCGCTACTTACCCTATGCTTTCACCGAGCAGGGCGTGGCTATGCTATCGGGAAATTTTGTCAAAGGGCTCAGGATAAATGCTTATAGGTCCTCTCTCTCCGCCGTTCAGCTTTGGTAATTACGATGGTTTTATTTGGGTCGTCGATCCAATAGATGACTCGATAATTACCGATGCGGATGCGATAGAAATAGTCAAATCAATTCTTACAACCTGTAGGTCGTGGATTTTCTGCGAGATTTCGGATTGCTATAGAAATTGGAGGGTAATATTTATCGGGAACTTTATCGAGTTGTTTGGTAACGCGCTTGGGAATATCAACCCTATACACGTTTGCCCTTCCTGCGGGCTTCGTATTGATCAAAAGAGATATATTTTCCCGAGCGGTGTTCCTTCAGGGCTTCAATGGATTCATGGATGTCTTTCAGGTCATCAAGTTTTTCAAGAAGAGTTTCATATTCAATCCGGGGGAGGATCACTAATTCCAGGTCGCCAGATTGTAAATGATTAGCAACGCTTTTTTTAATTCGGTTCAGGGTCGTAATCGTTGCCATGATAAAGCCTCCAAATTTCACAACTGATTTTATATTAAAGATTTCAATGAATTATGTCAAGGAAAATGTCATTTTTAATTTTGCGTGTTGAATCTAAAATTTTGGCTGTGTTGTGTCTTGAATCTTGAATTTTATATGTTGAATTTTGCGTCTTCAATTTTGCGTCTTGCATTTTCAATCTTGAATTTTTAATTTTTGATCTTGAATTTTGAAGTTTTTTGGTGGTTGAAAAGCATGGGGTGAGGGTGGTTAAAAGCAAGATCAAGATTAATTAAACCAGCTCTTTGGACGGGAAGATATTTTGTTAGGTGGTGATGAAGGAGAGGGATTCACCGGTAATCGGCGGCGCGATTCTTGCGGGACGACAATCCGGAAAAATCATTGTGCGAATATGAGGGAAAACCTGTTGAATATACGTCTGAGAATATGTTGCTTTAGAACCTACATCCCCTTTTTAAAAGAGAGTTTGATATTAATGAGGTTTCATTGCAAGAGCAAGGAGGAATAGCGATGATACAGAAGATAAGTTTTGATCTCGAAGTAATAACTCCGCTTTTTCTATCCGGGAGTGACCAAACGGCAGTGGAATTGCGTGCCCAAAGTATCCGTGGTCAACTTCGATACTGGTATCGAGCCCTGCTTGGCGGAGTCGGAGTGACCGACTTAAGAGAACTGCAAGAATTGGAAAGCGACCTGTTCGGGAGTACAGAAAGAGGGTCAGCATTTAAATTGCGAGTTTTGAGAAAAGGGGATCAAGATCAGACACCAATTAATAACCTTAACCTGGGAGGTGGAAAACCAGGGATTACCTACCTGCTCTTTTCAGCAAAGATGAATAGACGTTCTTTTATCCCTGTGGGAACCAGATTTACAATTCAAATTTCGTGCTGGCGCAATCCACGAAAGCACCTTCAACTTGCAGGTTGTGCTGTTTGGTGCTGGGTCAATTTAAGTGGTTTAGGATCACGAACTCGCAGGGGTGGAGGAAGTTTGAATGTGGCAAATGTGGAAGGAGAAGAAATTGATTTACTGCCCTCATTCACGCAAGTAGGAAATTCGCCGCAACTTTTTCAACAGTATATCAGTTCTGGCCTTGAGAAAGTTCGAAAGTTGGTTGCTTCTCAGAATAATTTCGATATTCGCCCCGTATCGGGAAAGCCGTCGTTCCCCGTCCTTGCTCCAGAGAATCTCTCAAGTATACTGGTAGTGAATCAAGTTTGGGATAACTGGGAAAAAGCAATGGAAGAAATTGGAAAAAAACTAATGGGTTTTCGAAGAAGACGGCCGCCTGATTACGAAAATATCAAAAATTTCATTTCCCGTGGGACCACTTTTAATATGGTAGAGCGTTCTGCCTTCGGCCTTCCAATTCAATTCCGTTACACCTCGCTCGGAGGTGAATCTGCAATAGTGGATTGGAAAGACTCTACCGCAAGCGACCAAAAGAAGGAAACACGCCGAGCTTCACCACTTTTAATTCGATTCGCCAAGTTGGCTGGTGGTAAATATTGTACCGTCCTGACTTTTCTACGAAGCCAATTTTTACCTAATGCTGAAAGAGTAAGGATTAAGACGAAAAAAGGCATAGTTTCTTTAAATCAGCCTTCTGATAACATCGTTTTCGATCTTGTTAAAGAAATGGGAAACCTGTTGCCCGTCACTATTCGTTAACCAGAGGAGAAAGACGAATGAATAATCAACTTCTAAAACTTAAAATCCAGGCATTGCTTCACGATCCACCTGAGAAGGCGATACTCCTTAGTCGTCACAAACCTCATGAAGAAAGAGGAAAGAGGCTTCTGGAAATGCTTGGCCTTCCTGCTGAAATTCCAGAATTAATAAAAACGGCTGACAGGCTGGCATCAGCTTGTGACCGTATAAACTTCCCCAAAGAAAAAGAATTGACTCTGGATTTTCTCAAAGAACCAATAATTATACATCCGCTTTCAGGCAAACAATTTTTAATTCCACAAACACTCCAGATGCTTGACGAAAAGGAGGTGATGAAATCGGTAGAAGCAGCAATTCAAGAAATTTCAAAAACTTATCTTGGCGACCAGGGGAAAATTTATCTTTCACTGTGGAGAGAGCTCATCGAATTGCTCCAAAAAGAGGAATTTGATGTGGCAAAACTGGGCAAGCTGTGGGAATTGCTTCCTTCCGACACTCGTATCCCAGATCATTCGATCTGGGAACATCGACGCGTGACGTCTGCAATTGCCGGTTCACTACCTGACCCTGGATTTCTGCTTTTCCAAATCGGTCCCGTGCAGGATTCCATTGCCACTGCCAGAAAGACACAGGATTTGTGGGCTGGTTCCTATCTTCTATCCTGGCTCTCTTGGTGTGGGATGAAAGTCGTTTGTGAAAAGTTTGGGCCAGATGCCGTTATCTTTCCTGACTTAGTTAAACAGCCATTTTTGGGCTTGTGGTTAAAGGAAAAAGGACTTCAATTCATTAGCGAACCAGACCCAATCAAATTATCATCTTCAACTCTCACAAACCGCTTCCTTGCAATTTTGCCCGCAAATCAAATCAAGGAAGTTGCTGAAGAAGCGGAAAGGACAGTTAAGGGAGAACTCTTTGCTATCGCTAAATGGATACGAGAGAAATTAGAAAGAAACCTTGTCGGAAAACTTAACTGTACCCTATCTGAATGGGAACCAATTTGGGATCGACAAATAGCCCATTTTCTTGAAACTTATTGGATAGGCTGGAAATGGGATACCTTGGGGAATGGTGTTGGTAAGGCTGGATTGTATGCTTTTGTAGATCTCTGCAGAAATTTGCTCAACCTCGGAGAAGATTGGGTTTTTGACCGGTTCCTCAGGGCTTATGAGAAAGGATTTCCTCCTAATCTTGGAACTGCTTATGGAAATCTATACAAAATTACCGAAAAGGCATTGGGTTCCAGAAAGACAATTCGCGACTTTGCCCAACAATCTGAGCCCCATTTCAAATGCACGTTAACAGGGATTCATGAACCAGTTCATCCGAAAGCCTTTACAGATGATAAAGGTGTGCATGACTGTGACGACTTTGGGGGACTGAACCGTTTCTGGCAGGCTGTTCAGCTAAATTCGGAGGGGCGAATCCGAATCGGAGAAAGGCTGGGAGCAATCGCCCTTGTAAAAAGATACGCATCGGAATATTTCAACAAAGAAAAGAAGTTGGGTATAGAGCTGAATTTTCCCTCAACAAGTACGGTGGCCACTTCGGCATTCAAACTGCGAGTCATTGAAAATCTGAGTTATGTTCCACTGACGGTTGCAGTGGATGGTTATAGTGATGCGGTATTGCGGCTTTTTTCAAAAAAACCGGAACAAGCTAAAAGTGAACCACTTCCCCAAGTAAAGAGAGCATGTGAAAGCGCCGGAAAAAATTTACCTTTGGCATGGAAATTTTCTCGATTAGACGGTGATTGGCTATTTGAAGAATCGTTCGATGAAAAGGAATTGAAAAAAGATTTGAATGACGACTTCAATAGTGACTACTTAACATCTGCGGTCAAATACCTAAAGGAATTGAAAAAGGTAATTAGTGAATTTGATCGAGGGCGAAAGGCTGATATCCAAATTGGATTTCCTTCCAGGTATTACGCCGTATTAGCAATGGACGGTGACGAAATGGGAAAATGGCTTTCGGGAGAAAAAGCCCCCCATTTAAAGGATATTTTGCACCCGACCATTTGGAACAATTTGGAGGGCCAAAATGATTGGATCGCCATAGGTGAAGAACGCCGCCCATTAAATCCTTCCTTGCATCTTGCCACCAGCAAAGCCCTACGAGACTTCTCGCTGTTCATTGCGCGAAAGGTCATTGAGGAGGAGCATTTGGGTAAGTTGATTTATTCGGGGGGAGATGATGTTCTGGCATTTGTCTCGCTTCGCGACTTGCCTGAGGTGATGCAAAAGTTGCGGGTCTTCTTTTCGGGTAATCTGAAAGGAAATGAGAACAAGGCTTGCTGGAGCGACGAGGCAACAGGTTTTGTGAGAACCGAAGACGGCTTTGCGCTTACAATGGGTACAAAAGCCTCGGCAAGTATGGGCGTTTGCATTGCCCACCACACCCAAAATCTGGGCCAAGTACTCGACACCGCTCGTTCTAATGAAAAGCAGGCAAAAAATAAGCTCGGGCGTAACGCATTCTCAATCGCCCTTGCCAAACGCTCGGGTGGAACGGAGGAATTTGGAACGAAATGGTTTTACAGAGAGCCGGGCATTGATACGATTCAACTTTTAAGGGATTGGGTGAGGTTATTTAGCCAGGACAAAGGCATTTCTGCAAAATTTGCTTCTGATTTCCACATTGAAAGCACTGCCCTTGAATCGTTACCGATTAAGGCAATTCAGGCAGAGCTTTTGCGTTTAGCTTATAGGCACCGGGCAAAGAGTTTATCTAAAGAAGAGACAGAAAAACTGAAAACCGATGTAGAACAACAAGTGCAAGGGTTAGTCAAGCTTAAAGAAGCAGGAAAAGGACTTATTGAAATCGGTAAGTTTCTTTCGCTCTCAACTTTTTTAGCCAGAGGAGAAAACCAATGAATATTTTTATTCAACCAACAGATGTCTTGATGTTTCGTGATGGGAAGCCTTTTTCGGCAGGTGATGATCACCTTGCCCGCAGTATAGTTTTTCCTCCCCCTCCTACGACCTTCTATGGCGCGCTTCGTTCCAAAATATTGAGTGAAGTTTTTCCCGAATACAAGACCTATGGAGCCTTTCGTGAAGGACAAAAGATCCCGAAACAAGCTGAATTGGTGGTTAACGAGATTGGCACACCAGATAAAGCTACTGGTTCACTGCGCATTAGCAGCTTCCTTCTGGGAAAGAAAAATAAAGATGGAATTGAACCCTACTTCCCAATGCCAAAGGATATGGCTAAAGTGAAAGGGCAAGAAAAAACCAAATTGCAATTACTTGCTCCCCTGAGAGGTTTACCTGCTACAAGCAATGCTCCCGCTGGTTTCATTCCTCTATGGTGCAGAACGGAAAATGCCCTTGAGAGGGTTGACGGATTTTTGAATCTGCAGCAGATGCAACATTACCTATACGGCGAAACCCATAATCAAAATTGGGACAAATTGTTTGAGGGTGAAACAATAAAATCTTTATACATGAAAGAAGTAAGGACAGGGATTGGGAAAGGAAGAGAGAGCAGGACTGTCTCCGAAGGAGCTCTCTATAGCGTGGAATATTTTCGGTTAGCTGACGGGATAGGTTTTTTACTGGCGATAGATGGGACACAGTTATTACCTAAGGAAGGTAAACAACTCCTTCGCCTTGGTGGAGACTGGCGTTCCGCCTATTACGAAAAAGTGGCGGACTTTATTCTTGAAACAAATCGCATAAAGGAGAAGATTGAATCAACGCGCCGTTTTAAGGTGATACTAACCACCCCCGCTATTTTTAAAAACGGGTGGTTGCCTTCCTGGGTTGATGTCAAAACAATGGAAGGTGAGCGAACCGGCCTTAAATTCAAAATCGTAAGCGCGGCCGTTGGCAAACCGGTTGGAATAGGTGGATTCAATCTGGTCGAACGAAAACCCAAAACAATGAAAAAGGCTGTCCCTGCGGGTAGTGTTTTTTTCTTTGAGCTAGTCAAGGGAGACGCGGAGGAATTATTTTCGACCTTTTACCGCCAAAGCATATCGGATGAAAATGCCGAGGCTGGTCTGGGATTAATTTTAATAGGAGGGTGGAACTATGTTTAAAGAAGCCAAAATAATGTTTCTGTACACCGAGACTTCCCTTCATTGCGGAAGTGGATCAAGTTTGGGTGTAGTGGATTTACCTATCCAGCGAGAGCGCTATACTGATTACCCTATCGCCCAGGCTTCAGGGGTTAAAGGAGCAATTCGGGAATGGTTTGAAACTAGAGATAGAAAGAACCAAAACAAGGACAGAGAAAAAATTAAATACATCTTTGGTCCAGAATTGGAAAGGGACGAGAAATTAGAGTTTGCTGGGGCCGTTACGTTTACCGATGCTCGGCTATTGCTCTTCCCTGTCCGCTCACTGAGAGGGGTGTTTGCCTATTGCACATCATGCTTTGCCTTAGAACGGCTGAAACGTGATTTAACTATAGCGGGGAAATCGGTCCAGTGGAATGTGCCTGCTGAACCTGGCAGCGATAAAGTGTTAGGGATACAAGCTGGCAATGATATTTCTGACGGGAGTGGAGTATTACTGGAAGATTTTGCTTTTCACTTTACCCAAGATACCGCAGTAACTAAGATTGCGGCATGGTTAGCCCAAAATGCCTTTCCCCAGGAAAATGAATATAAATTTTGGCGGGATAAAGTGATGAAGAGCCTCTTAGTACTACCTGAGAATGCTTTTCGCGATTTTGTCAAGCTTGCAACAGAAGTGCAGGCGCGGATAAGGATTAATAATGAGTCAAAAACCGTTGCCAAAGGAGCCCTGTTTTATGAAGAAACGTTGCCATCGGACTCGCTTCTTTATTCGATTGTAATGGCTAACGATCCAGCCACCGATTGGGGCAGTCGTCCTGAAGGATTAAAATCCGCGGCTGACGTCATAAAGCTCGTCACCGAACTTTCTGATAAGCGTACTCAATTCGGAGGAGATTCAAGCATTGGAAGGGGAATTGTCTACGTCAATTTTTTAATAAAGGAGGATTCAGATGCAACAAACGCTGGAGCAAAAACGAGCTAGTTCTGCCTGGAACGAAGTTGAAAAGATTAACCGAGCTTCGAAAGATATAAAAGATAAATATAAGGGATTGGTCCTCAAGCTTCCCGCCCTGATTCACACCAATGGACTGGGGCAGACGCTGGCCTTCCTTAAATATAAGGGGAAGGGGGACACCAAAGACCCCCATGAAATCGTGTATAACCACCTTCAGGGATGGTTGTTCAACAATTTGAAGTGGGATGACATAAAAGACTCAGACTTAATCAAGAGGATAATTTTTGCAAATAGCGAAAAGTACCGTTATGCTACCAACGAAACATTAGCTTACCTAACTTGGTTACGCCGTTTCGCCGAGGCAGTTCTGCCAGAACCGAAGAATGAGGTGAGTAAAAATGGATGAAAATCGTCAAAGATTGGAGAAAGGTAGCAAGCATAGCGGCCAGCAAGGAGATAGAAGAAGAAATGGTGGAAATGATAGAAGATCAAAAATCCCTTTTAATCTTCCTTTACCTCATGATTCCCGAACCTTCGCTACCCGTGATCGGCTCGATCAGGCCAGTAACTTAGGGCTCCTTTTTAATAAGTTCATTTGGGCATGGGGAGACAATTGGGCTTTGGACAAAGAGAAAAAAGTCTTTTTTGAGAAAGTTAGCCAAATTCGTTTCCCTGATCAATGTCTTACTAGCTATCGGGAGCGCCAAAGGAACTTTTTGGCTGATTTTAGACGGTTCGGGTACATAACTCGAGAGGTTTTTTTAACGACTGGAGAACGTTTGATTTTGGGCCTTGGTTCTACCAGTGTCCTCGAAACAAGCTTTATCTTTCACCCACTCTATGGCTTTCCCTATCTGCCTGCCAGCGGAGCAAAGGGGCTGGCTCGGGCTTACGCAGAAATTCTTGACAAAGAGGGCGCAACTCCTAAAATTATTCGGGATGTTTTCGGCTCAGAAGATAAAAATCCCATAGAGTCCCCACCAGAAAAGAATCGTCAAGGAAAGGTCTTTTTTCTCGACGGCCTGCCAACAACTTTTCCTGTGCTCGAAGTAGATATAATGAACCCACATTATAGTGACTATTACGCTCAAAACAGGGATTCACAACATAACCTAACCCCTCCTGCGGATTGGCTTTCCCCTGTACCTATTTATTTTCTTACCATCAAGGCAGGTACTACTTTTGAATTTGGGCTTATAAGTGAAGAAATGGCCTTGGCAGACCGAGCAGAAAAATGGCTTAGGGGAGGACTTATGGATTTGGGGGCCGGTGGCAAAACAAGCGCAGGGTATGGGTATTTCGAACCACCAATTGGTGAGGACCTCCCAAAGCCTGGGGCTAAATCGAAAGCACCTTCCAAGGTTGAAAGTCTGATTGCCAGATTAAAAGCAATCAAACCACAAGATGCCGGCCAAATAGGAACGATAATCCAGGAACTTGAAAAGCTTCCGAATGACCTTGACAGGACCAAATTGGCAGCGGCTATCCGAGATCATCTTGGCCCGCAATTCAAGAAGTACAAGAAAAGGACCCTAATAGAGTCATTTTTAAAGGCAGACGATACCAAGAAAGGTAATTAAATCAAACTTGTTGCTTTCGGCGGATATCTACCTTGTCACCCCTTAGGTATAGCCATAAGATTTACTTTTCCCAGGTTGGCCCTGCTGGCCGAATTTAGGCATCAATCCGGGATGCTTGTGGCAGCGGGAGAAGGCCCGGCGATCCGGCGCCAAAGTCCCGGCGGGTCTGGAGGAAGAGCGAGAACGAAGTTTTGCCCATGGGGTGGATGAAGGCGACAAAAAACGATGGTCGATAAGAACAGAACGATGAACGAGAAACCAGGCACGATGAAGAAATGCCTTAGGCAGTATGGCATTTCAGATCAAAATGGCGGGCGATGAGATCGAAGTGCGAGTCGCGATGAAGGAGGGAGCAGTCATATTCTATAACCAAAGCGGCAATCAACGTATCAATGGGGGATGTAGTAATTCCTCTCCTCCGCAAAGAGAAGGACATCTCGGCAGCCCTATGCCAGAGGGCGTCGGATACGGGAAGCCAATGGAGGCCTTTGATCCACCTTTTCAAATCTTCTTTCTCTTCGGAAATCCGAGCCCCCTGGATGAGTTCAACCATGATCGGACCGGCAATGGCGACCAGATCCTCGTCCAGAAGGAGGGAGATGGTATTTTTGATCTCCGCATATCCCCGTCGGGCGAAGAAACAGATCCAGGCGCTGGTATCAATGAGAACCAAGGGAGACATGTTTTAAAGGGTTTTGTGGGTTTTTGCGCGGCGTTGGCGCATCTTCCTTAAGTCAGAAAAATTCATGGGCAAGATTCCGCTTCCCTTCTTACTTTTGAGCTGCTGCCGAAGGCGCGACTTAATAAGCTCTTCCAGGGCCAGCATGATCGTCTCTTTCTTGGACGAGGCCCCGGATACAATCATGGCTTCCTTCAGGAAAGTTTCATCGATATCGACTAAAGTTTTCATGCTTCTCCCTCCCGTTTTTCATATATATAAAAATACCATAAATATATATATGAATCAATCTTTTCTCGGTTTGAGCACAAGAGGGTATTATTGGATCCTGAATGAAAGGGTTGAGGAATGAAAAGAGCATTGATTTTGACCGTTGGAACGAGAACCCGGCCGGACACGAACATCGTCCGGCCGCTGGTCAAAACCATCCGCCACAGCCATCCCGATTTTGTAGCTTTTGTGGCTTCCTCGGTGAGCAAAAAATATGCGGAAGATATTGCCCGGGAACTTGGTATGGACGAAAAGCGACACCTAATCTATCAGCTTAATTCACCCGAGGACATTCAGTCCGTTTTCCAGGAAATGAACGCGCTCATCAGGGAAATCCAGCAAAAAGGGTTTGATTGTGAGGATATGGAAATTGATTTCACTTCGGGAACGAAGGCCATGACCGGGGGAGCAGTCATCTCAGCCATTTTTCACGCCTGCGGATCCTTGAAGTACATTACCGGGGATAGAAAAAATGGAGTTGTCATGGACGGGACGGAAAAATTTCTATCGATAACTCCCGAAGGCATCTTCGCCCTGCAGGAATTACAGATGAGCAGAAGGTTCATCCTGGAATTGAGGTTCGAGGCTGCTTTAAAAATCGCGGAATCCATCAACTCATTCCTGCTCGATTCTTATCAAAGGTTGCTCTTGGATGGTTTAACAAACCTTGCCCTGGCCTATCAATGCTGGGAGGCATTCGATCATAAGAAGTTCTGCGGGTATTATAGCAAAGTCAATTTTTCGCAGCCCGAGGTTCAACCTTTCAAGATCGGCGAGGGGATCCCCCAAAGATTAGTGAGTATTTCCAGAATTCTGGAGAAAGAAAGGATCAACGAAGATGCGCTGGCCGATATTTTTAATAATGCCCGCCGCCGTTTTGACGAGGGCAAATATGACGACGCCCTTTCCCGTCTTTACCGGATGACCGAAATGTTTGCCCAATGGGAACTTTCCAGCCCACCCATCGAGATCCAGACCTCTGACGTGGACCTTAACAAAATACCTGCCTCAAGAAGGAATTATTACGAAGGACTGAGGGATAGAGAAGGAAAGATCCGGCTGGGTCTACAAAAAAGTTATGAGTTGCTTGCCCAGTTGGGCGTTTCGACAGGGGACCAATTTCTGCAGGATAATAAGTTCAAAGCTCTGCTGTATAAGCGCAACTTTTCCATCTTAGCCCACGGGATGAAACCCATTTCCAGGGAAGAATGCCGCTCCTTGTTCGAATGTGTGGAATCTCTAATTTGCGCCCGCATCGGGAATTTTCAGGCTCTTGTCAGAGAGCTGGATTTTCCCTGGAGAGTCAAAAGGGCCTGACAGAGGTTGGCATGGAAACGCCGGAGAGTATTCTGAAAAAGATGACGTCATTTCGCAAGCAGGATGACCCTGAGAGGGCTAAATCTTTCATCCAGGAAATCGAGACCAAGGAAATCGTGAATTAGCCAAAGCCTTGAATAAATTGTCACCTTATCGTAACGATTTTAATCACGCGGGGTATAGAAAGGATGCCTGCTCGGCGGCTGACTTTCCCAGGGAATTAGGAAGCCAGTTAAGTAAAGTTGAAAATGAATTTCCCACGAAGGGCGGCTGAAGGTTGGCCGGAATAAGTCCTGATTGGGGGCATTTTACGATTGGGCAACTTTTTCCTGGTTTATCCTTTCATGCAGCCACATGGAAATCAAATGGGTAAAAGAAATCCCTTTCCTGCGGGCAATGCGCTTAGCCATGGAAATATCCACTGGGTCAAGGCTCAGGGAGATGGGTTGGCGCGGAGGGCGCATGGCAACAAAGGGTTCGGCTTTGTCAAGAAGTCTGGCAGCATCTTCCGGTTTTTCTTTGGCGATAGAAGCATCCCAGGCCAAGGCTTCGGCCTTAAGCTTTTTCTTTATTTTTTCTGGAAGTTTGCTCATTTTTTCAGTCTCCGGAAATAAGATTTTTGGCCGCTTCCTTTTTTGTTTTTAATCGCGAGGGGTGGATAAGGACCTTCGCCATAATAAACTTCTTCCACCTGTTCCGGTCGAAGACCATGACCGGCAATATGGTTAATATTATCTTCATCCCAGTCAGGTTCCAAGGAGGGATCAGGATTTATCATAATTTCAATATGACGTATTTTTTAAATTACGTCAAGAGACCATGAATTCCCAAAATATGTACTTTGACAACCGTTGATTTCAATCTCCAAGCGACTTTGCCGTTTTCGGGTGAAGTAGATGATTCCTCTGATTCAAAAAATTGAGGCTAAAATAAAAACTGACCCCTATAATCACCTCCACTATATCGCCATTGCCAAGGCCTATATGGAAGAAGGGGATGAGGAGAGGGCGCGGAAGGTGGTGGCCGCCAAAAGAAACCTCCCTTCCCAGGACCCTTCGGTCCATTTGGAATGGGGAAAGCTCTGCGAGGAGCTGGGTATGGTTCGCCAGGCCAGGGAGTCTTATGAAAAGGCGATTGCGCTCGACCCCGACAACCCTGAATCCCATTTCCGGGTGGCGCTTCTTTATTACGAAAAAGGCGTCTGGGAGCGCGCCCTGAAACATCTGCAGAGGTCAGTTATTCTTTCCCCTCAGAACCTCGATGCCCAAAAGATGCTCGCCTCCCTCTACGACCAAGTGGGATTCACGGGATCAGCAAGGGCTGTTCAGGGATCGGATAGAAAAATCGTTCCCTCCTTTCAAACCATTTCCCTTGATCTCTCCGAGGAAGACATTGCCATCATCCTGAACCTCTTCCAAGGAAGAGAATTCGGCTATGCCCGATACCATCTGGAGGCAACCGGGACCCCCGCTCATTCCCATGTCCAGGGAACATTGGGCTTCAAGGAGATTTGCGGCCACCTCAGGGGGGAGGAAACATACGGAGTTTACCAGCTTAGAGGAGATAGAGCTCTTAAATTCGCTTGTATCCATGTTGGCATTCCCTGGCGAAAGGTCGTTGAGAATACAAAGAACACAGGGTTTCTTACCCTTCTGGAAGATAAGGTTCAACATTACGCGCGCGAGATCCTTGAAAAAGCGCGGGAATACGGTATTCCGGCGTATCTGGAAAATTCAGGTGCAAGGGATCAAAGGGTCTGGTTCTTTTTTGCAGAATTCATCCCTCTGGAACTCGCCCAGCGATTCCTGAATGTCTTGCTCGATAAAATTCGGGCTCCTTTTACGGAAATAACCTTATCCCTTTTTCTGGGAATTAAGGGGAAGGGGATCGGGTATGAGGATAATCCGGTTATGCTTCCCCTGGGCCTCAATCCCAGGACGGGAAGGCGATGCTTTTTCACTGATGATTACGGCGAGCCCTATGAAGATCAGCTTTTAGGGATTAGAAAAATTCGCTCAGTAAGCCGGAGGGAGATTCAGGGCTTCATTAAAATTGCCGAAAATCGAAGGTACGACTGGGTTTCCGAAAAGACCTCTGATTCCTTGAGGCGGCTGGAGAAGAATTGTCCGGTCATCGGGGAGATTAAACGGAAGGCCGGTTCGGGAAGGATGCTCAGCCACGAAGAAAAAATGGTGGTCTTTTTTACCGTCGGTTTTCTGAAAGATGATTTCAGGGTCCTTCACAGCATCCTTGAACCCTGTCCCGATTACCGGCCGAAAAAGGTGGACCGTTTGGCCTCGCGCCTTAAGTCAAATCCCATAAGCTGCCCGAAGATAAGAGAACTATTGCCCGAAACCACGGCTTATCTTCCGTGCAACTGCTCCCTAACGGTTCCCGAAGGAGGGTATCCAACCCCCCTCCTCCATGTCAATCCCGGCTTGGTCCCCGTAAAGGAGGCGGACACCATATCTCCCTCTTCACTTGAAGAGTTGATGAAACGATATCGATATCTCTTGGATAGAATCGATGAGCTTCGAAGAGAAAAGGAGAAGTTGGAGTTGCTACTCCAAGAGTTTTCTAACAGCGATAGGATTGAAGAGATCAAAGGCAGGCTATGAAGGCGTTCGTTTCTTTATGACCTTTCACCTTTTACCTTACACCTTTTACCTATGGGGTTGGCCATGAGCATCCTATACCTGACCGAACAGCAGGCTACGGTTTCAAAGGAGGGAGGAAGACTTATCATCAAGAAGGAAGGAGCGGTTGCGCATACCGTCCACCTTTTTAAGCTTGAGCAGGTCGTCCTTTTCGGAAATATATATCTTACTCCTGCGGCTATCCGTCATCTTCTCAGGGAAGGGATTGATACTGCCTTTATGACCAGGCAGGGCCGGTACCTGGGACGGCTCCAGGCGGCCCTGGGGAAAAATATTCTTTTGCGGAGAGAACAATTCCGCAAGATGGAGGATGGCAATTTTTGCCTGAAAACTGCCAGGTCAATCGTCAAGGGAAAACTGGCCAACTTAAGAACGGTTCTGATGCGGCTGAACCGCGAGAGAGAAAATATTGAGCTTGAAGGCCAGATTCTTGCTCTTCGAAATTTAATGCCCAAGATTTATGAAGGCGATTCTCTCGATGCTCTTAGAGGTTATGAAGGACGGGGAAGCGCCATCTATTTTGAAGGCTTTTCGAGGGGATTCCTGGAGGAGCAATTTGCATTTCCGGGTCGGGTCAGAAGGCCCCCGACGGACCCCATAAATGCCCTCCTCAGTCTGGGATACACACTTCTTCTGAATCAGGTCATAGCCGCGGTAAACCTGGTTGGATTTGACCCCTATTTTGGCTCGCTTCACTCGGTTGATTATGGCCGCCCGTCTCTCGCCCTGGACCTGATGGAAGAGTGGAGGCCAATCATTGTGGATACGCTTGTCCTGAGTGTGTTCAACCTGAAAGCGCTCCTTCCCTCTGATTTTGAGGAAAAAATGCCGATGGCGACGGAAAAAGAACCGAGAGTCCTGGTTGGGGAAAGGGAAGAGGAAGAAGAGTCGCTAACGGCGTCAGAGACTGCCGGAAAGAGTAAACCTGCCGTCGTCCTGACGGAAAGTGGATTTCGAAAATTCATTGCCCAATACGAGAGAAAAATGAGCCAGAAGGTGCAGTATCATTTAACCGGGGACCAGTTGACCTACCGGGACTGCATACGCGAACAGGTCCGCCACTTTGCCAGGTATCTGAAAGGTGAAGAAACAGAATATCAACCTATGCCCCTGAGGTGAGAAATGTTTATCATGATTTCCTACGATATAGTTGACGACCGCAAACGTTTAAAGCTGATGAAGCTCCTGAAAAATTACGGGACCCGCGTGCAGAAGAGTGTGTTCGAGTGCAACTTCTCGGCTGAGATTTATAAGAAGCTTAAGGTGAGGGTTGAAGAGATCATCGACAGAAGAAAGGACAGGGTAAGATACTATAGATTATGCGGAGATTGCCAGGATAAAGTTGAAATCTGCGGCTGGGGAGAAGTCACGGAAGATGAAGAATTCCTGGTGATCTGATGCGCAGATCCTCCGCTCAGGGGACCATTTTGATCGAAAAATCTACAGGAGGGGATTATGGGCACCGAAGCCCTGCATATAGTTGCCAGTTATGACATAAGTGACCCCAAGCGTCTCGCCAGGGTGGCGAAGGCAATGAAGGGTTACGGAGAAAGAGTCCTGAAGAGCGTTTTCGAGTGCAACCTGGACAGGAGGAGATTCGGGAATATGAAGATAAAAATGGATGAGCTAATTGAGCCAATTGAAGACAGCGTGAGATACTATATCTTGTGCGAAAAGTGCGTAAGGGTGGTTGAATATTCCGGAAAAGGCGAGGGATTTCAACAAGATGAGGATTATGTTGTGGTTTGATGGAGAAATTTGCGCGAACCCCTTCGCCAGCAAAGCCTTTTCTAACCATCTGAAATTAAAGAAATTTCAAACTCGCGAATTTAGGGTTCGCGCAAAAACGAAATTATGTGTAATTTTGAATGGTTCATGACAAATTTTAAGGCAAAAAACAGCGTGCCAAAGGCATCGGGACTTTGGTTCGGCCTAAGTCCGCGAAAGGCCCTATTCTTTACATTGAATAACACGCACATAGGAAGTCCAGCGTTGGAAGGAATGACCTGATTAAAAAGGGATTGCGACCTCATTGGCCTGATGAGATCCTTCGGCATTATCGGGTTGGAAGGAATGACCTGATTAAAAAGGGATTGCGACAAGACTTTGGCCAGTTTTATTATTTAGTATTTTTATGGTTGGAAGGAATGACCTGATTAAAAAGGGATTGCGACGAGCCCGCGAAGTATCTACAGGAAGAATTCTATGGTTGGAAGGAATGACCTGATTAAAAAGGGATTGCGACGTATGCTGAACAACTTTCATCGGCAACGTGGAGTCTGGGGTCAGGCAATTGTAATAAAGTATTGAAATAGATTTAGGAGCGAATTCGGAAAGCAACGCATTGTCATCAGTCAGCCCAAGGCAGAGGTTTGGTCTTTTGAGGGCGCCGAGGAACCGGACACCTTAGAAGGTTGAAGGTCCTGTTTTTATTGAATGTGGTTGGCAAATCTTATTAAGTGTAAGGGCAGGGGGTTGAGCGGCTATGACCTTGTATGGTGAGAGAGATGGTGCGGTTCGACCTTGCAGATCGCCATGCTCCGTCCGCCGCGCATCTATGCGCCCGGGGGGACGATGCATGTGGTGGCTCGGCGCAACAATCGCGAGTTTTATTTCATTGCCGCGGAGGCCTTTTTTTTGGAATCAGTCTAATTATTTCATTTGGTATTTCATTTGGTGTTGACGATTCCTCTTGTATGGGGTAAATTTCTTATGGTTATGCTATGAAACTGCATCTCCAGCGATGCGCTTTTAATCATTTCCATATTTTGAAAAGTTCGTTAAAATATTCTTATGGATTCAGAAAAAGTAGATAGAATCATCCAATATGCTATTGCACTCGCAGCCGGGGAAGATTTCTGCAACCGCGAGCTTGGACCAATTCATCTTGTAAAGTATGTCTATTTGGCCGATCTGGCCCATGCTGAGAGAAATAAGGGCCAAACTTTCACCGGCATTCAGTGGAAATTTCACCACTTCGGCCCCTGGTCAGTAGAGGTTTATAAGCGCTTAGAGCCTGCCTGCTCTTCCATAGGGGCCGAAAAAAAATCTATTCCCTCAGATTATCGGGATGGAGATTTTTTCCGCTGGTCTTTAAAAAATGAAAATCTGGACAATTTGCTCGAAGGAGGCCTTCCAATCACTGTTACTTCTGCAATCAAATGGGCTATCCGAAAATTCGGGGCTGATACTCCAGGGCTTTTGAATCATGTTTATTTGACTAAGCCAATGCTAAAAGCAGCCCCAGGAGAATACCTTGATTTTTCTGTTCCAGAGGAACCTGAGCCCTCTGAAGAGCCGGCAAGGAAGAAATTGAGCACCAAGGAACAAAAGCGCAGAAGCAAAAACTTGAAGGAGGCAAAAATCAGGATTCAGCAAAGGCTTTCTGAAAAAAGGAAGGCTTCAAAAACAGCAATTTCCATTCGCTCACCTCGGTACGATGAAATCTTTTTTGCAGGGTGTGAATGGTTAGATAGCCTTGCGGGAGAGAAAATAGAAGAATTTAAGGGTGAGGCTTTTTTCTCTTCGGACATCTGGAAATCACGAACGAGGTTCGATCCTGAGCTACCATGAGGATTCTGTCCAAGGACTGATAGGCCCCGAATCCTGGTGGGTTAAAGATGATACGCGTTTCCCTAAAAGGGGAAGCCTTATTTTAGCCTACGTACCTCATGTTGAACAAATACCTACTCGGGTAACGGTTATAGGAAGAACTGATGATCCTACCTGCCATGACAAAGCACAAGTTCAATTTTCCCCCTTTAACATAAGTGAACGACGGAAAAAAGCTTCCCTCCCCGTAGCAGCATTACCTGAATATCCAAATGAAGTCCGCCTTTTGTATCGTACCAAAAGGCGTCCCCTTTTGGTCATTGGGGAGAATGGACCGCAAGTTGATCGCAAACTGACGAGTGGGAAGCCAAAGTGGCAAACAGCACCAACCTTATTAGTTGCTCCATATTATGGTCGCGATGAGGGGAGCGGGAAACGCTCTGGGTATGCAGATGCATTTGTGGAAAGGGTGCTGCAATGCGAATATCCCCAGTTCTTTTGGGAGAGACTCCCTATTTCCGGATCTGACGAATCCATTCTAAGATTTGATCATATTCAACCTATTGGAAATCACCATGAAGCCTTTGACCTTACTAATCGCTGCCTCGGAAAAGACGCGCTTGATTTTATTGATGAATGGCTAAGGTGGTTTATTTTCGGGACTTTAGATAAGGATGGTATTCTTCCAATGGTTTTGGAGGCTTTAAGAAAATAGTTTATTCCCCGTTTTGCGATTCCATTCACCATTCAGTTTTCACGGCTTCCACCTCCCCATGTGCTGCGCTTGTCCCAAGGATTCCTTCCTCGGGGGGTGGATTAGCTGGGTGTTTTCAGAAGGGATAGAAGAAAAATTTAGGGGGCGATGATGGTTTATTTTGATAAACAAGAAAAAAGAATTATGGCCATCCTGGGAACAAAAAAATATGGTGTAACCGGAGCAACCTTAAAAAAATACCTAAAATATCTTAAACAGCATGTTGAGTTACCTTGCCGACTTACTGGTATCGAAGACTTTGATTGGGAAGAGTTCTATGTCTTCGGCCCAGGTAGCAAGAGGGAGTATGAAGAGTTGAAAGTAACCCAGCCCTCCTATAAAGATAAATTTAGCCTAATTGATTTCGTCGACAACCTTGATGACTGGGAAGCGGGTATTTATGTTGTTGTTCGGCGGGAAGTCGATCGAAAAAAATTCGTCCTCCCCTTGGCAGATTTGAAAGCCATTAATAAAAAATCGCAGAATCATCAGCTCCTGGAAGATTATTCGGTATGGTTTGTAAACAACCGATAGAAATTGCTCGAAAATACGAAAATATCTTGTCTGTGTCTGGGGTCAGTGTCTGGGGTCAGGCAATTGTAATAAAGTATTGAAATAGATTTAGGAGCGAATTCGGAAAGCAACGCATTGTCATCAGTCAGCCCAAGGCAGAGGTTTGGTCTTTTGAATTGAGATTGAAAAGTTTCAGGCTTGGAGTTGTACTCTTTCCCGGATTTTTTGTTTAAGATAATGCGTAAGTCACCAACCACCAAAGCCTATGGTTTTTCGCCCTCATAGGATCAAGATTACTCTCCCCAAACCACCCTTCATCATCGATAGCATGGAACAAAAAGGGAGAAGGGGTCAGGCTTGACATCTTTAATTTTTCACAAATATCCTTGAATTCGGGGGACATATCACTTAATTCTCTTTGACACTTCTTGTGAAAGAAGGGGGACGCCTCAGAGGAGCGCGTTGTTGACTGCGTTGACTTCCCTTTTTGTGGAAAGAGAACGTAGGAGAGGAAGGTAATGGAAATTATGCACTTTACATTTGGGTGTATTTTTGATGATGAGGGCTATGTCACTTCAACCCAGATTAGACGCTCCTGGAACCCTGCACCACGTGATGATTCGAGAAATCGAAGGCAAGGGGGATCTTTCGGGATACCCTGGACCGGAAAGACTTCGTCACCCGCACCCGCATCCTGGCCTGGCCTTTTCTGGAGAACCATGTTCATGGATTTTGAGTCGAGAGTATGGGATTGCGCTGGGGAGATAGCGAGGAAGTTAGGGGTCTGCACCTCGGCAATCGCCAAGGCAATTCGAAAAAAGGAGGGAGAGGATCAAAGGTGTTAATTTTCCACTACGTCCCCCAATCTTAACAAATCTTTAGGAAACGTGCATCAATTTTTCTTCCCTGTTGGAACCACCTTTTTTAACTGAATTCTCTCTATAGTCCACGATGACAAGAGAAGAACAAATGAAAAAAGCATAAACATGGGCAACCCAAGCAAATAAGTTATATAGATTCTTTGTGGTTTCATAGTCATACTCCCATTATCATAACCGGGCGTTTGATACCGTTTTTCTGGATAGTTCCACCATTGAGTCAACATCGAAGATGGCGCCCTTGTCAGGGTCGACTACAAGAGAAATTGATTCATGTGGGCACATGCTTATACAAACGCCGCAACCCATACACAAATCTTTGGAGTAACTGAGTTTCTTCTTTCCCTCAATCTCAACAATCTTCATCGCACTATACTGGCATGCTTTCATGCATTTGCCGCACGCCTTGCACCTTTCAATATCGACTGCAACCGAGTATCCAGATGGTGCTGTCATTGCCAATCCTTGAATCCCGTTTTTCCGCGACAGCACTTCAACTTCCATACTGGCACAGCAACAGGAGCAACAGCAACATAGAACACCAGCACGATAACCAGTCGCATCCTTAAACCAGACTGTGAAAACTTTACCCTTCTTCTGCTGTAACTCCAATAGGTTCAAGACCTCCTCTTTCTTGGCCCGATGACCGTTCATTCGTGGCATATGCGTTGTCACAAAATCAACGCCGACCTTCCCGTAGAATATACAGGTGTTTATTGGTTCACAGTATTCCTTCCCGGCTGTTTTCTTTTCTATGCGACACGGACAATCAAGTATTGCCAGCTGTTCCTTGTGCTTCAAAATTATCTTGTTGGCTATCTCCCAAGGTATAATCTTTTTAGACTCCTCCGTAGGTAGGACAACATCTTCTTCCAAAGCAATCAACCTTCTGGCGTTTTCATAGGTGATGACTTTGCAGTGATATCGCCCAGAAAAAAAATCAATAATCACTGTTTTGAAAATAATCTTTGGGAATCGGCTCAATGTTCTCGCAACGAATATGGCGCAGGCTATATAGTGGTCATAGAGAGTGTAGTATATATATCCATGGATCATGTTAAGGACTCTTTGAATACCCCATGCCCCCTCTCCCTGCATTTTCCAAAAATTGATTGTGGATCTCTTGATCATGATGCTTCTCCCTCTTCATTTATAAGGTACATGCGACCCACAATCCCCCAGAATTTATTGGTCTCGGGATTCTCCGCCTAGCTTTTTGGGTATTTCATTATTTCTTCCGCTGACCGAAAAAAATACCCCCTATGAAACTTTTTATCCGAGAGCTGCAGTTTGTGAGATCAGGAGCTTGTTTCGGTATCAAATTCGGGTGCTCCTTGAATTAGGAACAATAAAAACAAAAAGGCTTCAGGGAGATACAATATCTCCCCGGAGCCTCTATTGGCACATTCTGGAAACTCCTTTTCATAAGATCCTCCAGAAGGCTAATGGTTTAGGTCAGGATGTTTTTGTAGACGAGGGATAGTCTGCATTTGGAATGGTAGCAGGAATGCATACTCTGTCAAGGGGAATTTAGGCTCTTTTTTGCGTCATATTTTAGAAATAAGACCAAAGGCTTTGGCGCTCATTTGAATTGACCCACCTTTACTCAGAAGAATTGACCCACCGATAAAATGCTCAGGATTTTTTGATCCATCCTTCGCCCTCCGGAGCGAATAAGGGCTATCTTTCTTTTTGGGGAAGGAGGGGACGTTGGTTCAAATGCCACTTTAAATCCTCGCTTACCCACAATCCGGTTCCTTTAATTACCAAGGTGATCGAGGACGTATGTTTTGAAGCAACTGATCGGGGCGGATTTCAGGAGTTCCGGGAAACAATGCTTTATTCTTGGATAGATCGTCGAGCGGATTTACCGAGGGGCAAGCCCTGGTCCCCCAAGTTCCTATAGCTCTAAAGCTCACCGGGAAGCTCGCCACCCTCCCTTCAATCCCCAGAGAAAAGCCTCCTCTGATTTTCGCCTTGCCAATGCCCTTTCCCCTCTGTATCCTAAGGACAGCGAAGAAAAGCTTTTTCTTGATGCCCTGCTCTTGGATATGGCAAGATTGTAAAATGACCACAGGAGGTTGGAGATGACAATTACTGATCGCATTGAGATTAACCCAAAGGTGATGATGGGAAAACCAGTCATTCGAGGGACTCGGATTCCTGTTGAACTGATCCTTCGGAAGCTTAGCGAGGGAGCAAAGGAATCAGACCTGATGGAGGCTTATCCCAAACTTACAATGGACGACATTCATGCCGCCATTCGATACGCGGCCGATACTTTGGCCCATGAGGAGATCATCATTCTAAGCTGAAGCCAACACCTGGCATAACAATCGCCGCACCTTCGATATCTTCCTTTGCCTCCTCCCCCTGCCCCTCCCTGCTCAAAGCCACCACTCGGGACCACCTTCCAAACTCTGCCCCAATCCTCCACCTGTAAGCTCGGGGACCCTTCCCATCCCCACCCCCTCTTCAACAAATCGCAGGTAACCCCGGAGCGCAGCACCCTTACTTTTTGTTGAAAAGAATTGTGGTTTATTATAAACTCCTTCCATCTAAAAAGTTGAAGACCATTCTTTCAATTCGCTTTTTTAATCTTTTTGAAAGGAGGATTAGAAATCATGGGCGAGTTGAAAAGCGCTTTAGAGATCGCTATGGAAAAGGGCAAAAAGATGAGTGGTGAGGAGGGAGAATTTCGCCTCACTCCAAGCCATAAAAACGAGATTGCTGAAATGCGCCGGGTGTATGAGGCTAAGATCGCCGTCGCCGAAGTGGGAAATTTTGGTTCAGGCCCCTGAAAAAAGGGAAAAAGATCTTGGAAGACTGAAAAGAGAAAAGGAACGGAAGATCGAATCGGTTTATCAAAAGGCTAAGGAAAAGAAAAAATAGAAAAAATACAGGAAAGGAAAGGCTATGCCAATAATGACCGGCGGAGAAGCGATCGTAGAAGCGTTGAAAAGGGAAGGGGTGGAATACCTTTTTTCTGTCCCCGGGGTTCAGATCATGAGCGTCTTTGACGCTCTCTACGGGGAGAAGGACCTTCGACTGACTGTGGTCCGGCACGAACAGGCGGCGCTTTATATGGCTGATGGATACGCCCGGATCAAAGGAAAGCCAGGGGTGGGTCTTGTTGTCCCCGGGCCCGGGGTCCAGAATGCTTTAGCGGCAGTCGGGACAGCGTATGCCTGTTCTTCTCCGGTTTTGCTCCTGGCCGGACAGATCGAGACTAAAGATTTAGGAAGAGACGGAGGGGCTCTCCACGAAGTAAATGATCAATTAGATATGGTCCGACCGGTCACTAAATGGTGTAAGCGGGTGATGAAGGTTGAAGAGATACCCGGCGCGATTCAGACGGCTATGCGCCAGATGAAGACCGGGCGGCCCCGCCCTACAGAAGTGGAAATCCCCTGGGATACCATGAGATCCAGCGGGAAAGTTGAATTTTTCCCCGGAGGGAATATCCCTTCTGTAGAAGTGGATAAGCAGAGCATCCGGCGGGCGGCAGAGCTTCTGGTCCATGCTCAAAGACCGCTCGTCTGGGCCGGGGGAGGGGTTATCGTCTCAGATAGCTCTGCCGAATTAAAAGATCTGGCTGAAGCCTTAGGAGCACCAGTAGCCACAACTGCCCAGGGCAAAGGGGCGATCCCGGAAAACCACCCCCTTTCCCTGGGAGGTGCGTATTATGGGTTTGGTCCAGTCCGCTGGGCCATGCCTGGAGCGGATGTCGTCTTGACTGTGGGCACGCGCATTACTTGGCAGCAGGCGCGGCCCTCTACAGCCCTGAAGTTTCCCCAGAAATTGATCCAGTTGGATGCCGATCCATCCATGATCGGCAAAAGTTATCCGGCAGAAGTTGCCGTGGTAGCGGATGCGAAGGTCGCCCTGAAAATGCTGGCGGAGGAAGTGCAGAAAATTAATGTCAGCAAAAGACGCTGGGATTCCACGGAACTGGAACAATTCCGCAAGAATCACCAGAATTGGCTCCAGGAAAAGGCCCCCATGCAGGGGCAAATTATCAAATCCCTAAGGAAAGAATTGGACGATAACGCTATCTTGGTGTGCGGAGTGACCAACATCGGTTACTGGGCCAATCTGGCTTATGAGGTCAGGCGACCGCGCACCTATATCACTTCTTCCTATTTTGCCACCTTGGGATATTCTTTCCCCACAGCCCTGGGCGCTAAGCTGGTAGCTCCAGATCGGCAGGTTGTCTGTGTCGTTGGAGACGGGGGATTCATGTATGCCCTTCCTGAGCTGGCCACGGCTGTAAGGTACGGGATTAACCTGATCACGATAGTTTTCAATGACCAGGCCTTTGGATCTACCAAAAGCGATCAACAGGTCAATTTTCAGGGTAGAATAATAGGGACGGAATTAAATAATCCCGACTTTGCCAGGGTGGCAGAGGTATTTGGAGCCAAAGGGATGAAAGCCGAACCGGAAAATTTGGGGAAAGCGCTTCGGGAAGCACTGGATGCCAAGAAACCGACAGTGATTGAAGTGCCGCTTCCCACTTTAATTGCCCCTTTCCAGATTATGTAGAAAATACCTTTTAAGCCCTCCCCCTGAAGTCGTGAAAAAAACGTGGTATAGGGAAAAGAGAGGTGCTGCCCATATTCAGGGGCCGGGAAAATCCTAAGGGGTCAACTCTTTAAGGGAGTGTGGGACGTTGCTGACCACGATGACTTCCCTTTTTGTGGAAAGGGGACATAGAAGAGGAACATAGTGGGAAATATACACTTTGCATTAAAGTGGTTCTATAGTGGAAAAGAGCCATGCCTCGTCGAGCCAGGTTAGACGCTCCTGGAACTTTGCACCATGTGATGATTCGAGAGATAAAAGGCAAGGATATCTTTCGGGATACCCAGGACCGGAAAGACTTCGTCCTTCGTTTAGGAGACCTATCTAAACAAACCGGCACCCGCATCTTGGCGTAGCCGTTGCTGGGGAACCATGTTCATGGTTTTGGAGTCGAGAGTATAGGATTTCGATGGCGGAGATAGTTAGGCATTTAGGGGTCTGCACCTCGGCAATCGCCAAGGCAATTCGAAAAAATTCCTTATTACGTGAGCTTCTTGCAAAAGTATTTTTTTGTGGTTCGACAAGCTCACCACGAACGGAAAAACTAAATAATTTCAACCTAAGCCCGTTCACCCTGAGCCTGTCGAAGGGTAAATTACGGACTTTTGCAAGAAGCTCTGTTATTAATTCTTTTTTCATCACAAAAAGTCCTAACGGGGGCGGTTTCATGAAGATAATGGATGTTGTTGCCCATAACCTTACGATTCCCTACCCGGGGAAGGTGAGTCCTGCCTGGCAGCCTGGCCTGGTCGTTTCCTCCCACAACTTTACCTTGGTGCGCATCTTCACCGATGAAGGGATTATGGGCATTGGGGGAACAAGCGGCCATCTTGCCGGGGTGATCTTAACCCAGGTCAAGCCCTATTTGGTTGGCGAAGACCCATTGGCCGCGGAACGCTTGGCCCGGGTTTATCGCCATGCCGGAAGCGGCATCTGGTGCATTGACATGGCTTTGTGGGATATTATCGGCAAGGTGGCAAACCTTCCGCTGCATAAGCTTTGGGGAAGTTACCGCAATAAAATATTGGCTTACGCCAGCACCGTGGAAATGGGAAACCCGGAAGACAGAGCCTTGCTTGCGGCGCATTATCATGAATTGGGGTTCAAGGCCATGAAACTTCGGCTGCACAAGGAGAAGATGACCGATGACCTTTCCATCGTGGATGCCTGTCTGAAGGCAACCCAGGGGAAAATGGATTTTATGGTGGATGCCAATCAGGCCACCAATTTGCCATCTCCCGAGGAGGGGGTAGTCTGGGATTTTCAGAGGGCCTGGCGTATGGCCCGCGAATTGGAAGCCCGGGGGGTGCTCTGGCTGGAGGAACCACTCTCCCGCTATGATTTTGACAATCTGATTCGCCTGCGAGAGGCCACGGAAATTTACATCGCCGGGGGAGAAAAAAACCAAGGGCTGCACGAATTCCGCTGGCTCATAGAACGCGGGGTTTACGACATCATCCAGCCTGATTGCGCCATGTCCGAGGGCGTATCCCAGTTGCGCAAGGTTGCGGCCATGGCCGAGATGTACAGAAGGCAATTCGTCCCTCACCACAGCATGAGCGGGATCGGCCTGGCAGCAGTGGTCCATCTGGCCTGCACGTTTCCGGGCAACACTTGGGTGGAACTGATGTATGAGCCCAAAACCCGAACGATCGAGGCGTACCAGCAGTTGGGTGGTATTTTGGAATCAAGAATCTGGATTGACGGGGAAGGATACGTCGCCGCACCCGAGGGGCCTGGCTTAGGGGTTATCATCAACGAAAAAAAGATTGATCAATATGCGGTTTAAGAATGAGGGTCATCTCCAAATTAGTTGAGGGCCAAATAGCTGGCATATTTCAAATGGGCGGTGATTTCAGGGGCCCGGAAGGAAAGTCATATTGCTTGCAATCATGAGGCACATATCTTTTCTAAGCTTTGGCGGGGGAGTCGGCAATATCTTCAAAGCTTTGTTTCCCCGCCCCCGCTGCGCTTTGCGGAAGGTAAGCTCTGGGTTTATGGAAAGTAGATATCCCGCCGATGCTTGCGGCGCAATCTGCCTTTCCTTCCGGGCCCTTGGAAGGGTTTCATTAAAAATTTGATCAACTAATTTGGAGATGAACCAAAATGAAGATCAAGAATCGAGAAAGTTTAGTTGCAACTGGCGATATCGCCAGCCGGCAAGTGGTATTGGAGATCGTTGAAGCGGCCCTGCAAACCCTTGATTCCTACCAGGTGATCAGAGATATTTTAAGGCTGGATGGAAATATTCTGCGGATAGGAAACCAAACATGGAATCTTAAAAGAAAACGCCGTCTTTTTGTGGTTGGAGCCGGCAAAGCCTGTAATTCCATGGCCAAAGCAGTTGAAGATACGTTGGGAAACCGGATTACGAAAGGCATAGTGATTGTAAAACAAATAGAAGGTGCGGATTCATTACACCTGATAGAATTGGCCGCAGGCGGCCACCCTCTCCCCAACGAAGAGGGCCTGCTGGCCAGCCGGCGTATTTTGGATCTGGTGAATGAGGCAGGACCTGAGGATCTTTTTATTGGCTTGATTAGCGGCGGCAGTTCGGCCTTGATGAGCTGCCCTGTCCCGGGAATCACTTTAGAGGATGAAATGAAAGTAACGGCCGAGCTTTTACATAGCGGGGCCCGCATCCTGGAAATCAATGCCGTGCGCCGCCACATTTCGGCCGCCAATGGAGGGCGATTGGCCCAAAAAATTGAAGCTCAAGGGGCGGAGATGATCAATTTAATCATCTCCGATTCCGTGGGGAACAAGCCCACAGCCGACCCGACCGAACCCGCCAAGTTTTTCGGGACCCCCGTGGCAGCGGATTCCACCACCCTCCAGGATGCCCGCGGCGTCCTGAAAAAATATGATCTTCTATCCCGGATTCCTCCCTCGATCGTTGAACTCCTTCACAACTCAAACCCGGCGCATGAGACTCCTAAAACTCTGGGCAAGTCTATCCATCACTTCGTATTGCAAAAACCAGCAGATGCCTGTGAGGCTGCCAAACGAGCCGCGGATCGTATGGGCCTTAACGGGTTGATCCTGACCACACACCTCGAAGGGGAGAGTCGAGAAGCAGGGATATTTTTGGCCGCTGTAGCCAAGGAAATCGCTTTGAACCATCGTCCCCTTGAACCTCCCTGTGTGGTTATTGCCGGAGGGGAAACGACAACCAGGATCGAAGGCCCCTGCGGGATGGGAGGGCCTTCTCAAGAACTGGCTCTTAGTTTTGCATTGGAAACGGCAGGCCTGAAAGGATTTTGTATTGGGGCGATCGATACCGATGGCACGGATGGTCCATCGGAGATTGCTGGGGGCATTACCGACGGCACAACGGTGGAGCGAGCTCAAAGAAAAGGTGTGAATGCGTATGAGCAATTGCGCGCCCATGATAGCTCGGCAGTTCTGCGAATGGTTGGCGATGCAATTGTGACCGGAAACACGGGCACAAATGTCTGCGACTTGAACGTGATTTATATTGAACCAAAAGGATGGTCTCGTAAAAAGTCGTAATTTGTGCTCTTTCGTCATTCCGGCGAAAGCCGGAATCCATTGAGCTTCTTGCAAAAGTCCGTAATTTACCCTTCGACAGGCTCAGGGTGAACGGGCTTAGGTTGAAATTATTTAGTTTTTCCGTTCGTGGTGAGCTTGTCGAACCACAAAAAAATACTTTTGCAAGAAGCTCCATTCTTTTCAATATGTTCCGACATCTCTGGACACCGGTTTTCACCGGTGTGGCGACTTTTTACGAAACCATCAAAAGGTTAAGGAGAGAAAGTTGAGCGCAATCTTATGAGGAAAGCAAAGAAAGACCCTAAAATATCGATGATCAAGGCTCGCGAAATATTGGATAGTAAAGGACGGCCGATGGTGGAAGTGGATGTCTGGGCCGGCGATGGATCCATGGGACGAGGCTCTTCCCCTTGCGGTACTTCGGTGGGAAGGCATGAGGCTTTTGTGCTGCGTGACGGAGGAAAGCGTTACGGAGGGCTGGGAGTTCAAGAGGCTATAAAAAACGTAAACGAACTTATCTACCCGGCATTGAAGGGTAAAAGCACTCTCGATCAGCGGGGGATTGATAACCTCATGATTGAGTTGGATGGCACCCCCAATAAGTCCCGTTTGGGGGCCAATGCCATCTACAGCGTCTCTATTGCGGTGGCCCGGGCCGCGGCGAATTTCCAGGGGGTTCCCCTTTATCTTTATCTGGGCAAAGGAAAAGGGCACACTTTACCCCTTCCCATGTTTAATATGATTAACGGTGGAGTTTACGGCGAGCGCAGAATAGAATTCCAGGAATTTATCCTGGCGCCTACGGGGGCAGGCAAGTTTTCCGAAGCCTTAAGAATGGGTGTGGAAGTTTTTTCTACGCTGGGCGAAATAATCAAAAAGCGCTATGGACAGAAAGGTCTGCAAACTGGTTCTTCGGCAGGATATGCCGCACCTGCGGAGGAGCCCGCAGAAATTTTGGAAATCCTGCTGGAAGCCACAAAAGCCGCTGGCTATGCGGGGATGTTCCGGTTGGGATTAGATTGCGCCGCGAGCCATTTCTACGACCCAGAGAACAAATGCTACAACTTTAGGGGACAGAAGCGCTGCCGGGATGAAATCATCCATTTCCTCGAGGGTTTGGCCAAATCCTACTCTCTTTTTATGATTGAAGATCCCCTGGAGGAAGATGATTTTGAAGGGTATGTAGAGATTACCCGGCGGCTGAATACCTTAATCGTTGGGGATGATCTTTTTGTAACGAACCTCGAACGGCTGAAGAGAGGGGTGGCCATGGGGGCGGCAAACGCCATGATCCTCAAGCCCAATATGGTTGGGACCATTTCTGAAGCCATGGACACGGCGGCCTATGCCCAGGAACATGGTTATCAGCTTTTGGGGTCTGGCCGGGCCGGAGGCGGAGATGATCCGGTTCCGGAAGTGGCCGTGGCCGTAGGGGCGCCTCTCGTCAAATTCGGAGCTCCAAGGTCGGGAGAGAGAATCGCCAAGCAGAATACCCTCCTCCGGATCGAGGAGGAACTAGGGGAATCAGCCCAGTTTTCTTCGCCCCTTTTGTTTGGTCATCCATGAGCAGGAGTGAAAAGTTCTAAAATGGTTCGGGAATCGTTTGAAGGGGGACAGCTCAAGTTTTTATCGCCAGAAGAGATTGAAAGGATCCACCAAACCTCTCTGAAGATATTGGAAGAAGGCGGAGTGAAGGTGCCCCTCTCTGAAGCGATGGAGGTTTACAGAAAAGGGGGTGCTCGCATCGGACCGGATGACCAGGTCGTCAAGATTCCGGCAAAGATGGTGGAAGAGGCCCTTAAAACAGCTCCCCCAAGAATTCTTCTCTGTGGCAGAGATCCGGCAAACGACCTGATTCTGGAGAACCGAAAAGTCTATGCCGGCACGGGAGGAGCGGAGATACACACTCTCGATCTGGAGACTAAGAAGCTAAGAATGGCAACCCTGAAAGATGTGGCCGACCTTGCCCGCCTCGTAGATGGTCTCAGATATATTGATTTCTATATCCGGCCCGTGGAGGCTCAGGACGTTCCGCTGGAAAAACTCGATATCAATAAGTATTACGCCTCTCTTGTAAACACCGGCAAGCATGTCATGGGGAATGTCTATTTCCCCGAAAAAGTGAAGGAAGTGATGAGCCTCGGGGCAATGATCGCGGGTAGCGAAAAAGAGCTAAGGCAGAGGCCCATTCTGTCTTTCATCACTTCCTGGATGCTGAGTCCCCTGACTTTGAATCCTGACGTGACCCGAATCCTCTTGGAAATTGTAAAACAACGTATGCCGGTCGCCCTCTCCTCTGTTGCCATCCTGGGCTTTTCCTCACCGGTGACCCTGGCCGGCAATTTAACCCCCTATGGCTTCCGGAGAAATGTGACCCAGGAAGATGGCTCCTGTATTTTTAGTTTCCATTAAGAGCTGAAAGGGATTCATCACGGCCAACTCCAAGTACTCAGGAGCAAGGGCGTTAATCATTCTCGCTGCCTCGGTGAGATTTTTTACAATGAGAATGGTCCCGTAATTTTTTAACGCCTGCTCTGCCATCCGGCTGCGGGGCAGGGAAGCCAACTGGTTAACGACATTCCTGCTTACTTCCAGAGCAAAATTTCTGGATAAGCAGAACAGAACGGCCGCCGTTTCTTCGTCATGCGCTGCTTGAGAAATGAGATCGGCAGCAACGAACTTTTAAATGTTTTAAATGGGTTTTAAATGGGGTCTGGCCACGGGAAATAGTTGATTTGATAAACCTGAAACATGTTTTATAATTTTATGTTCACCCTGGTGCAAACTCATGTCCGTTAATATTTCCGTTATTATTGTTTCAGAAATCGCGTAAAGTTTTGCCCTCCTTTTAGCATGGCGTGAAAATTTTATCTCCATGAGAAATCACCTTTTAAATTATAAACGAAATGGTAGAGTAGACAGCTGGCGATAGAGCCAGATTGCAGATAACATTTTTTAAATTATTTTATTAACGGATTGATTTTATATAGAAAAATGTGGTTAGTCAATCTTTTTCCCGGACTATTTATTGAAATTGAAGTGTTATTTCGTTATGATAATCAAAAAGGCTTTTGGCCTTTCATTCCCCCTCTCCCCGCCTGAAAGGCTGGGTCGTAATTCGTCATGCCCGCGGAAGCGGGCATCCAGGCAGTTGGAGAGTACAATAATTTCAAGGACCCGGATTCCTGCCCCCTGCTTAAAACATGCAGGGACAGGTTTCGCAGGAATGACGGCCTTTCATCTTATTCCGACACAGTCTCCTGAGGGGAGAGGGAGTTTTCGGATGAAAACTAGGTTAACGAAGGAGATAGGAAGATTGCTGGCCCGAAGGTGGAAAAATATGACTCCCTGGGGAAACCTGAGGGGGATTTCCGTTTTTCTGCTGTTACTCGCCTGCGGGTGTAGCCCCGCGTTTATCACGGAGCTTCAGGTCAGTTCCTACATGCAGAAAAAACAGCATCACGAAGTGATCAAGGCCCTGCAACCAAAATTGGAGAAAACAGGCGAAACTCCCTCGTTCCAGTTATACCTTCTTGCCGGGGCTTTCTATGAGATCCGGGACTACGAAAAAATGTTCGCGACAGTGGACCGCCTGGAGAAAAATATCGCCATGGGGGACGACAGCTATTACGGAAGCGACCTCACCGTATACCCAAAAACCCTGCGCGGGCTTGCCTATCTCGACCAGGGAGATTACAACCGCGCCATCAAGGAAGCCGAGGAAGCCTATGCCCTCCTGAATCAACCTAAAGGGAAATCCAGCAATTTCTACCGGTCGCAGCTCATAGATATTGCCGGCATCCTGGGAATCGCCTATGCCAACTTGAACCGCGACCGCAAAGTCGAGCGCTGTTTGGCTATGCTGGAAAGCGTTTCCCCGGACGTTTCCATCCTGGGGCCCGAGAAGTACCTGGCTATCGCTCGGGTAAATATGGCCAGGAAGAGGTTCAACAAAGCCCTGGCGGCAGTCAAGAATCCGGCGGCCAAGGTGAGCGGCATGGTCACGGCCTTTTACGACCAGACCTTTCAGGAACTTCCCAAGTTCTTCATTTTATCCAAATGCCTATATGAGACCGGGGCCATAGCGGAAGCGAAAAGCGGCTATGACCAGCTCCTGAAACATCCGCAGATCAAGCAGATCGGCGGGCTATACTGGCCGGTACTGCTTGACCGGGCCAAAATCGCCCGGGCGGAATGGGAGCAGTCACTGGCGGAGCAACTGCTCAAGGAGGCGGCCGAGGTCATCGAAAAGCAGCGTTCGTCCATAAACACGGAAACCGGGCGGATCGGGTATGTCGGCGATAAGCAGTCCATCTATCAGGAGATGGTCTCCCTATTGGTCGCCGGCGGTCGAATAGCCGAGGCCTTCGAATACGTGGAGCGGGCCAAGGGAAGGGCCCTCGTCGATCTCCTATCTTCCCAGAAAAATATTGTGACTCATTCCCGGGAGGCCTCCAAAGTCGAAAACACCTTGAACCGGCTGGCGAAGGTTGAAAACAATTTGAATATCATCGAGGATCAGGCGGATAAGGGAGAAGGACGCCAAACGCGGGGGGTGGTGATCAGCCTGAAAAAGGAACTGGCCGAACAGGCCCCTGAATTTGCTTCTCTGGTAACGGTTACCGGCACAAGCTTGGGGGAGATCCGGGAGCGGATTACCGCCAACGAAACTCTGCTTGAGTACTATTCAACCGGCAAAGATTGGTACGCCTTTGTCTTGAAGCGGGAAGGAATCGCGGCTAAAAAACTTGCGGCCGGGGAAATTGAAAAAGACGTCCAAAGACTCAGGGAAGCCCTCGCCGATCCTTCTTCCCAGGGGTACCGGGAACTCTCGAAAATGCTCTATGACAAGCTTGTCGCCCCCATTCACAGCCTGATCAATACAAAGGAGTTAACCGTTGTACCGCACGGCGCGCTGCACTATTTGCCCTTTGGGGCCCTTTTCACCGGGAAAGAGTATCTTTTAGACCTTCACAACATTCGCGTGCTCCCGAATGCCAGCGTGCTCAAATTTTTAAAGGCTTCCCTGAAAAAGGACGACCGCCAGGCCCTCATCCTGGGCAACCCGGATCTGGGCGACCCGAAGTACAGCCTGAAATATGCCGAGGAGGAAGCCCTGGCAATCGCCAAGATCCTGCCCGGGGCGCAAGTTCTTCTCGGAAAAGACGCTCAGGCCGCTTATGTGGCCCAACACGGCGGTCGATTTCCCATCATCCATTTTGCGGCCCACGGTCTCTTTGATCCCGAGAATCCTCTCAACTCCGCCCTGCTCCTGGCCAAAGGGAAGGATCATGATGGCCTGCTTAAGGCCGGGGATCTTTACCGGCTCAGCCTGAACGCGGATCTAATCACCCTCAGCGCCTGCGAAACGGCTCTGAGCAAGGTAGCCAGCGGGGATGACGTTATGGGATTCACGCGCGGCTTTCTTTACGCCGGTTCCCGGTCCATCGTTTCCAGCCTCTGGAAGGTTGACGACCTGGCCACCCGGGATCTCATGGTTGATTTCTACGAGAAGGTCACCCGGATGGAGAAGGACGAAGCTCTCCGCCAGGCGCAAATCAAAGTGAAAGAGAAGTATCCCCATCCCTTCTTCTGGGCCGCGTTTCAACTGACCGGCCTCTCGCAGTAAAAACGCCAGGATAAGCAGTTAAGGATTTTTTTTCAGGCGGTATTTTTCCATCCGGTAAAGGAGGGCCGAGGGGGATATCCCTTATTTACGCAGCACTCTTTTGTCCCCGATACGCAAGGTTAGCTTTTGGGCGTCGAAATACTCCAGCAGCGGAATAGCGAACTTGCGGGAAACCTGGGAGAGGCCTTTAAAGTGGGCGGGGTTCATCTCTTTGTGTTGCTTAAGGAAATCGACCACCTTCCCTTCCAGCTCTTCAAGAGCCTGCCGGTAAAAATAAAGATCATCTTTCACCTTGACCAGCAGTCCTTCTTTGGTTAGAAGCTGAGCGACCGGCTTAAATTCGCTCTCGGAAACTCCCAGTTCAGCTAAGACTTCTTTCACCACTGGCGGCTGGAGCTTTCCCCGGGCATAAAGAATAATTATTTTTTGGCGCAGGTCTTTTTCTTCATCTTTGAGGGCAATGGTGTGCGTAATTAGACGAATAGTTTCTTTTTCGACGATAATTTCTTTCTCTTCGCTAAGGATGGACAATAGGTGATTGAAGAGCCGGGTATCCATCTGGGGAGGAAGCTTGGTTTTAAGTTCTTCTTTCATAGCCCTCGGACGCAGGGGATTTTTCTGGTGGAATTCCTTCAGGTAATCGAGACTGATGCGTTTCAGATCAGCTATGAGACCGGGACGTTGGTTCAAAGACAAATTATGACATCGGGCATTATCAAACAACAGTGGAGTGCGGGACCTTGTTGACTACGTTGACTTCCCTTTTTGTGGAAAGGGGACATAGAAGAGGAATGTAGTGGAAAATATACACTTTGCATTAAAGTGGTTTTATGGTGGAAAAGAGCCATGCCTCGTCGAGCCAAATTAGACGTTCCAGGAACTTTGCCTCATGTGATGATTCGAGGAATGGAAGGCAAGGGGATCTTTCGGGATACCCTGGACCCGAAAGACTTCGTCACCCGCACCCGCATGCTGGCCTAGCCTTTTCTGGAGAACCATGTTCATGGATTTTGAGTCGAGAGTATAGGATTGCGATGGCGGACATAGCAAGGCAGTTAGGGGTCTGCACCTCGGCAATCGCCAAGGCAATTCGAAAAAAGGAGGGGGAGGATTGTAAACCTCTGAAAGAAAATATCAAGTCCATCTATCTGGAACATTTTTTGACTCTGATAGGGCCCATATCCAAAAATATCTTGATCTTAGCCCTTTAATTTAATACAATCCCCTTACACCTGCGAACTTCTTTTTCTGTCCTTATCCATCAATCCTTAATCGGTACCCATCGGGTAGCCAGGAGGTTGCATGGTTTGGAGACCTGAATAGACCCCATTTCTGATAGGGATTACTGAAACATAGGAGGGCGTTTTATGGAGGCTATTATTATTAAAGAAAAGATGAAAAAAGATGGCGAAATTCAATTGATAGGACTGCCCTTTAAAAAAGGTCAGGTCGTTGAGATGATCGTGATATCTGAGCCTTTAAAAAGGCAATCAAGACCTTCCACCGCCCGACAATTGCTGGCCTCCGGCCTTGTTGGCATGTGGAAAAATCATGCCATCGGAGACAGTTCTCTTTATGCCCGTGCTTTGCGGGAAAAAGCACAAAAGAGGGGAATATGATCCTCCTGGATACGGATATCATGATCGATGTGCTCAGGGATTACCCGCCGGCCATTGTCTGGTTGAATTCGCATGGCGATGAAATTATCGTTCTGCCGGGATTCGTCGTCATGGAACTGATACAGGGATGCAAAACCAAAAGGGAGGTCGCAAAAGTTCGTAAGAAATTGTCATCGTTTGAGGTGCTTTGGCCTACCCCTGAAGTCTGCAACGAGGCACTTGATATATTTGCCATCCACCATAGGAGTCACCAAATAGGGATCATCGATGTATTGATAGGCCAGTTGGCCGTTTCATTCAAGATCCCACTCTATACCTTCAACAAGAAACATTATATTCCGATTCCTGGTTTGCAGATTGTCCATCCGTATAAGAAGGGCTGAAGCGGAGATCAACGCCTATGACCTTACCTTTCGGGCCAACGAGTTGAGCGAGGGGCAGGCTGAAAAATCCCATGCCGGGGCCGATATCCAAAACCTTCATATCCTTCTGAACATACGGTTCAAGGCTTTTCCAGGGGTTCTGGAAAAGCCTCCTAAAAGGACTGGCTAAAAAATATCCCAGCCATACGGGACAAACGTATTCGGCCATTAATTAGACATCCCCCCCACCCGACTCCCTTTGTTTCGTCTCTTCCTCCCACCCTCTCGCCCTTTCAACGGCCCTTTTCCAGTTCCGGTAGAGGGATTCTCTCTGCCGGGAAGCCATGCGGGGAATATACCTCGCTTTGATCTTCGCCTTCTTCGAAAAATTGGGGTCAAACCTGCACTATTGACTAAGTTTCGAACCCAACCCTTGTGACAACCTTTGTAGGCTCTCGCGCAGACGAGAATTCTTCCGAAGCGATGCCTCCAAGCGCTTCTTATTCTGGCTGATGGCCGACACACTAATCCCACCCAGCCTCCGCCCCTCCTCGGCGAGGAGTGCGGGACATTGTTACTACGTTGACTTCCCTTTTGGTGGAAAGGGGACATAGAAGAGGAAGGTAGTGGAAAATATACACTTTGCATTAAAGTGGTTTTATGGTGGAAAAGAGCCATGCCTCGTCAAGCCAGATTAGACGCTCCTAGAACCCCTGGAACCCTGCACCATGTCAAGAGTGTAGGCCTATTGCCCGCGTGTCAGTAAGGCGCCAAGTGAGCGGCTTGTTAGGCTATTTCAATGTCTGTTTTTCCAATAATCAGGATGTCGGCGCAAATGCATTACTGCAAGAATGAAAATCTCGCCCTGCTCAATGCTATAGACAACGCCGTATGGAAAACGTTTTACAAGACAGCGCCGGACGTCTTCTTCTATGACCGGCCACGCAGTTGGGTATTTGATAATATTTTGAATAGTGGCAAGCACCTCGATTGAAAAATCGTAACCGAGGCCAAGCCCAGATTCTTCGTAGTATTCGATAGCCTCGTGGAACTCAGATTCAGCCTCGGGATGAAAGGAGAAGGTCATTTCTCGAAGCGCTCCCGGATTTTCGCAAACACCCTATCTCCTGGAATGGCCTTCACTCGGCCAGATCGCAACTCTGCGAGTCGCCGTTTGGCTACCTTTGCCCATTCAACATCGATTTCCGCGGCAGGAGGATTTAGTGTTCGCAGCAGCGAATCAATAATCATAGCCCTTTCTTCAACAGGAAGGGACTCTGCCTCCTGTATTATTTCTTTCATCCCACGCATGATTTACCCCCTTTTTCCATATATCTTATCACATTGACTTCCTATTGGCAATTCTGGAATGGGTCCCTGATCCGCAATAAAAAGATTGGGTAAAAAGTGGAAACACCTCCTGGGGTGGCATGAACATTGAATGAAGTTAAGGTCGTCTCTCTCAACCTTTTCTTCACCCAGGAGGTGCGGGATGAATATAGCACAAGGGTTGCTTCCCTTCCAGTTAGTTGAAGATACATCCCACTTTCTCATCACATCCTTTGGGGGTCTTCCCTTGGTCATGGAAACCTTCCGAGCCTTGGGCCTCCCCCAATCGATTCAAAAACATCTTCCTCTCCAAAGGCGGCCTGTTAAGAGTGAGTGCGGGACGTTGTTGACTAAGTTGACTTCCCTTTTTGTGGAAAGGCTAGTGGAAAATCTGCACTTTACAGAAATAATCTATTTTACATGTGACCACAATATGATATAATGTAGTTACAAAAGGTAGAGCGACGCATATGGGGGTAATGATGAAGCAAACGAGAGTAAACATACGCGAGCTCAAGAGCAGGTTGAGTCATTACCTGCGGCTGGCCAAGGCCGGAGAGTCGGTGGAGATCATGGAGCGGGGGACCCCGATAGGCCGGATCATTCCCACAGCATTTCCGATTCAAGACCGGATTGAGGCGATGGCCCAGTCGGGCTTATTGCTCTGGAACAAGCGCAAACTGAAGCGCATGGTGCCTGTCGCGCGGGTCCGCGGAAAACGAACCGTGGCTGAGCTCCTGATTGAGGACCGCCAATGATCGCCTATCTCGACGCCAGTGCGCTGGTCAAGCGATATGTGGCCGAGGCGGGTTCTGCCGAGGTCGTAGAGCTCATCGGTCAGGCCGAAGCTGTCGGTACGGCGGTCATCAGCCGGGCGGAAGTGGCCGCAGCCCTGGCCAAGGCTTCGCGTATTCAGGTTTTGCCGCGGGACGAGGCGGTTTCCGCCTTGAAAGTTTTCAACAGCGATTGGGAAAACCTTGTCCGCCTCCAGATGACGGAGGGCCTCGTGTCTCGCGCCGCATCCCTTGCCTGGGATTACGGTTTGCGCGGCTACGATGCGGTTCACCTGGCGTCCGCTCTATTCTGGCAGGATATGCTGGGCGCGGCCATTACGGTGGCGAGCTATGATCGGCAGCTCTGGGAGGCGGTAAGGGCCAATGGCCTTATTGCATGGCCGGAGTCACTCCCATGAATATCTTCGATATTCACTCAGCAGTTCTTGCTGACTACCGCGACTTTGTAAAGATGGGGTAAGATGGGGAACGTAGTCGAAAATATACACTTTGCATTAAAGTGGTTTTATGGTGGAAAAGAGCCATGCCTCGTCAAGCCAGATTAGACGCTCCTGGAACTTTTCACCCTGTGATGATTCGAGGAATCGAAAAGGGGAGGTTGATTCAAAAGCAAATATGCCAGAGTGCGGTGAAAGAAGTTAGGGTATTCGGAGGCGGCGGTAGCGCGCTTTTTGGGGGGTTGCTACCTCGCTGGTCAATCGATATGAAGTTTCTGAGGTGATTCCAGATTTGGATCAGTATCTATAAGTTGCGTTTGAACCAACGTCCCGTATGCCCACATTCCTTGGCTAAGCAGCGCCACCTCTCTCTTCCGTCAAAGCCCCCATGTCGTCCCAACCGGTGCTACCTCCAAACCTCATCGGTATTCAGAACTGCTGAGTCATCAACTGCGCATCTCAAGGGTCATTCTATCTGAGCATAAAAGGGTCACTTTGGGTGAGTGTCGAAGCCCCCCCCTTCACTGACCGATCTGGCCAAGCTCCTTAAACTGAGTGTTCCGGGGATTGGATACTCGGTAGAGAGAGGCGAAAGCGTTGCGCGTGAGAACGGCTACCAGTTAGTTGAGTGACTATCTTAGAATCTTAAGGGCGTCCCTGTTTCCTCCGTATTTCATTGACTCAACCCGATCTTCAGGAAGGAAGTAGGCCCCTTGGCCGAAAGATTTAATCCAGCCGCTACGGCGATATTTCGTCAGAAGATCGTAAGTGAACCCTTGTCGCTTCAGGTATGAAGCCATTGCAACGGTTCCCCGGGGCCACTTACGGATGAGCAAGTTTATTTTTGTTGTTTTTCCATTACCCATGGTACTTAAATAACCATAATTTTAAACCAAAATCAAGTGGGAAGTTTAAAAAATACGAAATTGCATTACCAAAAGGCAAGAAATAACTATTTTTTTAAACCATAGGATTTTAAGGAGCTGAGGGGAATCTGGTCTCAGCAACCTTGGGTCATTTCCAGGCCGCGCTCGAAGGCTTTTAGATTGTCGGCGACATGGGTACTGGGAAAACTTTCTTTAATGGTTTCCTCAAATTTCTTCCGGTTTAAAGGAAGAAGATTTGTGCCGGCCAGAGCGCCGACCATGATGATGTTGGTAAAGATGGGTGAGCCGTAAGAGAGGGCGATCTCGGTGGCGTCGACGAACCAGGTTTTGCGGGCCAATTCGCTGATGGTTTTTTTAATTTTTTCCAAAGAGGGATATTCGGCATCTCCAACGGTTACGGCTGTGGGATAGATAGGGCGGGAATTAACCACGGCCGAAACCGAAGGGTTTCCATACTGGCCGATAACCCGCAGGGCTTCAACCGGTTCCAGGGCGACGATGATATCCGCTTGCCCCTCGGGGATCAAAGGACTGTATTGGGATTCCCTTGATATTCGGAGATGACTCATCACGGCCCCGCCCCTCTGGGATGCGCCGTAAGTTTCCCCGATGGTCACGTAAAAATTATCCTTCACCAGGGCGCGGCCGATCAATTGGGAGGCGAGAACGTTGCCCTGGCCTCCCACGCCGGTAATGATCAGGTTCAATGGTTCCTTGGAAAGGGTCATCTCAATTTTCCTTTCTGATAATGGCAGATGAGGGGCAGATATCAGCACAGACACCGCAGCCGTTGCAGATGGCCTCGTCAACCTGGGATTTTCCCTTCTCCTTATTCCAGATCAACCCCGGACATTTAAAGACCCGTGTGCATAGCCGGGCGCAGCCGCAGGATTCTCCAAGACATTTTTCCTCATCCACATGGACCTTGTATGGGGCTTTCTCTTCCTTGGCTTTGACCAGGGCGCATTGCCGGCGGGAAATAAGCACCCGGACTCCACCCTCATCATTGATCAAGTCGAGAATTTTTTCCGTTGTGTCCTGAAGGTCGAAAGGATCGCAGGTCTCCACTCGCACTCCCAGAGCTTTGCAGAGCTTTTCGATGTCCACGACCGGAGCCGGCGATCCGGTGGCTGTCTCCCCGGTTCCGGCATGGGGCTGAAAGCCGGTCATGGCTGTGGCGCTGTTGTCCAGGACGACCATGACGAAATCGGACTGATTGTATACGCCATTAATCAAGGCCGGGATGGCGGCGTGGAAAAAGGTGGAGTCTCCGCAAACCGAGAGAACAGGCTGATTAAATCCGAATTTGTGCAGTTGGCCGAAGCCGGTGGCCAGTCCGGTGCCTGATCCCATGGCGTGCATGGTTTTGAGCTGGAAAAATCCCGCAGGACCCAGACCGAGGGAGTAGCAACCGATATCGCCGGCGACGAATCCTCCCCGCCCGTCAAGCTTGAGCGCGCCCTTGATGGCCCAGAAAGTGGCCCGGTGCGGACAGCCGGGGCAGAAACCGAGATCGCGGTTGGGTACGAGGGATTTGGTCATCTCCAGGGCTTTTCCGCCGTATCCCGCTTCTCTCGGCGAATAGGGTTTACTCATTACTTTTGCTAAGGCATTGATGATCAAGTCCGGGTTGATCTCGCCGAAGGGATGCACATGCCCCGAACTCTTTCCGTAGAAAGTCCAGGAACCGATTTCCGGGGACCACTCGGCCGCCAGTTCTTTTACGTTGTTTTCCAGGAAGGGGTCTACTTCTTCCACGAAGAGCAGACGCTTGGTGTTGGCCATATGTTTGGCCAAAAGCTTGGAAGGCAAGGGCCAGGTGGTGCCGATCTTGAGAATGCCCACTTGATCTTTGAGTTGTAAGGTTTTTACCGCTTCGAGAGAATAGAACCAGCCGCTGCCCGAGGTGATCATCAGAAGTTCAGGCTTTTCCGGCCCAACATACCAGTTGAAGGGAGAAGATTCATACATCTCCCGCACCTTGGCCAGTTTCAGGTGAAGGGCCAGGTGACGGAGCGGAGCAGCCACGGGAATGAATATTTTGGAGGTATCGTAACGGGCCGTTTTTTTCTCCTGGGGCAGTTCACCCAGGATTACGTTTCCCCGGGCGTGCGAGATGCGCGAGACGCTGCGAACGATCACCAGGCTGTTGATGGCCTCGGAAAGGTCGAAGGCCCACTTGGTCATATCCTTAGCTTCCTGGAAAGTGGCTGGCTCCAGCAGGGGCAGATCTCCAACCTTGGAGATGAAACGAGAATCTTCCTCGTTGGTGGAGGAAAGGGCGGCCGGGTCGTCGGCGGCCACTAAAACCAAGCCACCGCTGCCCACTCCCGACAGGTTGAGGTTGAAGATGAAATCCGAGGCCACGTTTACCCCGTTTTGTTTCATGGCGCTTAAGGCCCTAAGGCCGGAGAAAGAAGCGGAAGCAGCGGCTTCCAGGGCTACTTTTTCATTCACCGACCATTCCACATAAATTCCCATGTCCTTAGCAACCTGGGAAAGCGTGCCGATGATCTCCGACGATGGATTTCCGGGATAAGCGGCGGCGAATTGCACCCCGGCTTCCAGCGCGCCGCGGGCAATGGCCTCGTTGCCCATCAGCAGCTCATTGGAACCAGGAGCATTTTTCTTAATCACAGACATCTTTACCTCCAAAATACAGGGTCCAAGGGGTCAAGGATTCCAGGGGTCCAGTGAAATGCCCAAGAATGCCAAAGATTGAAACCTTGAACCTTCGAGTTCTCAAAACCTATTTTTTCACTTGAACCCTTGAACCCTGGAATCCTTGAACCCTCGATTTTTAATCTGGCCAAAGGGGGCGCAGGGCATCCGCTCCTTGCAGATAAAGCAGGTTTTCCTTGCTCCCCGTGCGTTTTACGATATTCTCCAGAGCGCGTTTCTTCTTTAGCAGGGCCGCTTCTTTAAGATGATCAAGATTGGCCCCGGGCAGCTCGGCTATTTCAATTACTCTGGCCCGGCGCGCCTCTTCCATAAGTTCCTGACCCCTAAGAGTGCGCACGATGACTGTGTTCCAACCGGCGAGGCCTTCCACCGCCCCCACGGAAAGATCTGAAAATTCTGCAGTCATGTCCACGCAGACTGTGCAAGTTGGCCGGATGAACGGGCGGATCAAATCCAGGGGAATGGATTTCAGTCCTTCCGGAAGCTCCATCTGGAAGACATTCGCCGGCGGGGGCGGAATGTCCATTTTGCCGATCTTTTGAACTGCATACTCTTTCTTAAGAAATCGGAAAAAATCTCTGTAAGAGAGCGCCCAGGTGCAGAAAAGGCCAATGACCAGGCTAAGCTTTTCGATGTTGTTCTTATCCTCCAGGGGATTTAAGCGCATTTTTCCCAGAGCCAGGACCTGACAGGGAATGCCGACCGCGGCGATACTTTTGTATGAATCCTGAGCTCCTTTATGGAAGGCCTCAAGAGTGGGGGAGGCGATGTAATTGGAGCCGGCGCAGGCCAAGACTTGCCTTTTATTCCGGGCCAGCGCCCCTGAAGAAAGAAGCTCTTTCTCTCTTTTGGTGAGGATGGCCGCATCGATCATCCCTTTTTTTAAAGCCAGGGCCACCAATGTGGAGGCTATCCCGCCGTATTGGCTCTTGGCCAGAGCGGCTTTGTCCAAGGATTTGGCCATAACCACCTGAAGATGGGTTCCCAGGGAATCGCCCGGGTAAGGGGCGCCGAATGTGCGTTGATTGACTTCATCCAGGCTGGAGGGCGTTCGGGGACAAAAGGAATAACACCTCCCCTGCGACAGATTGCAATTATCCATCAGCACAACTTTTCCTTTATAAACCCGGAAGTACGGGCAGAGGCCCAGGCAGGCACCGCAGAGCGTGCACAAATCGGTTTTGATAACTTCTTTTTCCAGGTCTTGCGGACCCTTGATCTCCGTGCTCATTTTCTTTTCCTTTTTTACTGTTGTTATATTAATTGTACCACTTTAGCCTTTTGAAAAGTGGTCAAATCCCCCTTCATCCCCCTTTTCCAAAGGGGGAAAAAGTGGAATCTTTTATCGAAGGCATTGAGAAAAGTTCTCCTCCCTTTGGAAAAGGGAGGCCGGGAGGGATTTCCGGGAATGCCTTTTCAAAATGCTAAATTGATACCATTAATTCAGGTTGTTCTATGGAATCAATCGAGGGAAATAAAAAATCCTTTTTCGTCAATTTTCTAAAGCATATCCTTAATTTTGTCAAACAAAATCTGATGGCTTCGTAAAAAGTCAAAAAAGACATTTTTCTTTCATTCCGGCGAAAGCCGGAATCCAGTCCTTTCAATTAGTTATAAATTTTCTGGACTCCGGTTTTCACCTGTCTGCCAGGCACAGGCAGGCCGGAGTGACGACTTTTTACGAAGACATCAAATCTGAAAGGTCTTCAAATCAGACATAGCCAAGGGGGGGCCTAATACTTCCCTGATCAATGCGTTTTCCCTTTCGATCTACGATGGCCACAAAATTGTTGTTGGCATGAAGATCCACTCCGACGTACAATCTCATCAGGCACCTCCTTAGGTTAAGATTGAACTCCTTTCCCAAGCATATCAGGAAGGTGTTTCTCATGCCAGGGGAGGGAGGATACTTGGGGGGATCCCGAATTCCCTCCCCCTGGATGGGGGAGGGTTAGGGTGGGGGTGTTAATAACTTGGATTTATTTTCTTTTGAATTCTTTTCATCAACCTGAGAACCTCCTTGAGGAAAAGCGTCCGTTCTGGGCGTGCATAGGGTATAAGAAAAGGGGGATCAATGCCGGAGCTTGGAGAAGACGGTAGAGGTGTTGGCTCAAAAACTAATCAAATGAAAAGAAAGGTGTAGGAACACTCCCAGGATCAACAGATGGGGGAGGTTTCTATCCATCGAAAAGTCGCCGACCCATCCTGGCATTTGCATTTTAACTTAGACTGCACCTTCGGCAGCCAGATTTTCAATATCCTCTGAAGACATTCCCAGCATACCGGAGAGAACTTCTACCGTATGTTCACCGGCGTCCGGAGAGGCTTTTTCTATTTTGCACGCGGTGCGGGAAAATTTCATGGGGGTACCGGCCACCTTGAGTTTACCCGCGCGATGATGCTCCACTTCGACGATCATCTCCCTCTCCCGGATATGCGGGTCATTAACCACCTGGGCCATATTATTCATTGGACCGCACATGATCCCAGCAGGTTCCAAAAGGGCCAGCCATTCGGCTGTAGTTTTGGTTTTCATCAGCTCATTCATGAGGGGTTCAAAAGCCTGATAATGGGCAATACGATCCTTGTGGGATTGGAATCGGGGGTCAGAAAGCAAATCTTCCCGCCCGGCAAGCTTGCAAAACTTTTGCCATTCTGCCTCGGGAATCGTGATGAGCACCAGGTACCCATCTTTGGTCGGAAAAATCTGAAAAGGCGTATTCAAAGGATGGCGTGTCCCCAACGGCGTAGGAACCTGGCCTGTGGCCAGATATCGGATCAGGGCGTTTTCACAGAGGGCCACCTGGCTGTCCACCATGGCTACATCAATCCACTGCCCTTCTCCGCTCTTCTCCTTCTCATGAAGAGCCGCTAAAATGGCGATGGCCGAAAACAAACCGGCCCCCATGTCCCCAATGGAATATCCGACCCGCACAGGGGGTCTTCCCGGCTCTCCGGTAATACTTACGGTTCCCCCCATCCCCTGGGCGATCATGTCATAAGCCGGTTTTTGGGCATAAGGCCCTTTTTGGCCAAACCCGGATAAAGAGGCGTAAACGAGCTTTGGGTTTTGCTGGCGAATGGCTTCATAACCAAATCCCAGCCGTTCCATGACCCCCGGACGAAAATTCTCTACGAGGATGTCCACCTGTTTGACCAGTTGAAAGACAATTTTTTTGGCCCGTTCATGGCGAAGGTTCAGGGTAATGCTTTTTTGACCCCGATTGACGCTCAGAAAATAAGAGCTGATTCCCTCAATAAAAGGTCCATTACGGCGGGCCGTATCTCCTTTGCCTGGCTCTTCGATCTTGATGACTTCTGCTCCCAGGTCGCAGAGGAGCATGGTGCAGAAAGGGCCGGCCAGGGCCCGGGCAAAACTCAGTACTTTGACTCCTTCCAAAGGTCCAGGCATTTAATCTCTCCTTTGCCATAAATTTTTATCGGGAAATCCTTTTGTGCATTTAAGGACGCTCTTCCAAGTCAGGCCGGGCTACAAGGTTCGGGCGCCGCAGCCTTTGGCTGATGTAAGCGGAGGCAATCAAAGTCGCTCCTACTAAGTCCGTGGTAAGACCAGGTTTAAACAGGAGGAGGCCCCCCGCGATGAATAGGAGGCGCTCAAAAATATTCGTTGGCCTGGCGAAGTACCCAAAGATTCCGGCGGACAAGAATAAAACACCCGTCAAGGCAGTGAGGGTGGTGGAAATAATTTTTAAAGGTTCCCCCTGCATCAAAAGAGCTGGGTAGTAAACAAAGGTAAAAGGAATAAGATAGGACCCCAGACACAGGCTCATGGCAATTACAGCCATGCGCAGCCAGTTTCCACCAGAGATGGTTACGGCGGTATAAACAGCTACGCAAACCGGCGGACTGATGTTCCCCAGTACGGAATAATAGAAAATAAACATGTGGGCGGGAAGGCCTTTAACCTCCAGCCCGATCAGGGTGGAACCCAGCACCGCAGCTCCGATGATGTAAGCCGCAGTCGTGGGCATCCCCATGCCCAGGATCATGATAATGACCATGGTGAAAAACAAGGCCAAAAGGACATTCACTCCCGCCAGACTCAGGATGGCTTCGGACATCTTGACGGCAAGGCCTGTTAGAGACACCAAAGATACGGCCATCTGCACGCAAACCGCCATGACCATGAGAGTGGCTAAAGCGGTTATGGCCCCGGAGGAGAGAGCCCGGGCAAGAATTCGTGTCCGCCCCCAAATTTGCTTAGGAGAATAGATTCTGCTGATGAGAAATGTGCCCATAGCAGCGATCAGGGCGAATGCGGCAGCCAGTTGGGCGGGCAGCAACAAGATTAAAATGTAAAGGAGGATTCCTATGGGGATAAACAAATTTACCATGGCTGCAGGGTCGAAAACTTCCCGGGTTTTGGGCATGAGTTCTGCCGGAACTTTTCCCAGGCCATATTTTTTAGCGCTGAAGAAAACTCCGGCCCCGACTCCAAAAAAGTATATGAGGGCTGGAATAATAGCCGCCACGCAGACATAAAGATAGGGAATGCCCAGCATTTCAGCCATGACAAAGGCTCCCACCCCCATAATGGGAGGCATAATCTGGCCCCCGGAAGAGGCGGAGGCCTCAATGGCTCCAGCTAACTCTGGTTTATAGCCCAGCTTTTTCATCGTGGGGATGGTGAAAGTTCCGGTGGTCGCTACATTGGCAACCGCCGAACCGGAGAGCGTGCCAAAGCAGGCGCTGGAGATCACGGCTATTTGCCCCGCACCCCCGCTAATTCGCCCGCCAAAATATCGAGCAAGATTCATGAATGTGTCTCCCACACCCGTAGCGAATAAGACTGGCCCGAGGAGGAGAAATATGGCGATGACCCGGCAGGTTAAATCCGTGAGTAGACCCCAGTATCCTTCGGTCATCATGTAAAAATGGTAAAGAATCTCCCGTAGAGGGAAGCCAGGATGACCGAAAAAGCCAGGGATAAAATCGCCAAAGAGGGCATAAAGTAAAAAAAGAATGGCCATGATAGGTATAATTTTGCCCGTGGTACGCCGGGTCGCTTCAAGCAGCATGATTCCCAGGAAGGCGCTGAAGACCAGTTCATAGGGTTGATACATCCACCGCTGCCGGGTGATTTCCTCCCAGTTCCAAAGAACATAGCCGCAAACGATGAAACTGGCAATCATCATCACAATATCAAGTCCAGCTGGAGAATTTTTCCGGCCCCAAAGAACTGTCTCCCAGAAGCTTGAAGATTGTGCCTTCAGTCGGCTCTTGCTTAAAGGGAAATAAAGGAAGACCAGGGCAAAAGCAAAACTTAAAAAGATAGAGCCCTGGATGACCGGATGCCAGGCACCTGCTAAGGAAGTGTAAATGGTGGCCGCAACTAATATACTAACAAAAAATATGCCTATGAATTTCCAGAATCCACTTAGTTCTCTCATGGACTGGCCCCCCCTTACCGCTTTTTGAAGGGAGCGGATGAGCTCCCTTCAAAGGATGGAATTGAAACTTCAGAAAAGGACTTGCCCTTTTATTTTTTCTTCTCTTCCACTTCCAGCGGGGCCACGGCAACGGTTCCTTTATCCCCAATTGCCTTTACCGAATAGATGCCCGGCTTAGCATTCATGGGAATACCACTTTTGGCTTTGAAAGCCCCTGCTTCATTAGCTTCTTTTATCATGGGTTCCTCCCCCAATTCCACGGGGATGCCATCGACAACCGTAAGGACTTCAATTTTTTCTCCCGGGATGAAACCAGAGCCACGAATGGTGATGATACTCGCTGCCAGGCCGCTTATGGGCGTAATAACTAGGCTGGCTGCGGGCGCTCCTGTTATGGGCCTTTCTTGAAGCATGGTGCAAGCCATGGTCCCCATGAATAAAACCGCACAGGCGAAAACGATTTGTATGAACTTTAAGCTTGTCAATTCGCGCATTTTATATCACCTCCTGTCAGGTTGGTATGAGTTTATTTTATCCCGGGGGGCAAGAGTTTATCAGGAATCTTTAATCCAAGCTCGCGGTAAAACTTAACAGCTCCAGGATGGAGGGGAACGTCGCAATATTCCATGGTCAACTTGGGGAAATCAACCAGGCCACCGTCTCTGAAGGAAGCATCCACCTTGGCCATATCCGCTCTCTTGGGGTATATGGCTTTAAGAATTTTGTAGATTACCTCTTCCGGCACATCTTTGTCGGCCATTTCCCCCTCGACAAAAGCCAGCGTTAAATAATCTTTGTCATGACCCTTATACTGCCCGCCAGGGCTTAAGATCCCTTTCCCGTGGGCTGGGTATTTTTCATTATACCTTTTAAGATGTTCTTCGGTAATCGGGAGAAAATTAAGGGGCCTGGATAGGGCCAGCTCTGTTATCCCGCCATCGCGAAAACCGGGCCTTGACCAGGCATCGACTGTCTTAGCTTTCATGGCCTCCAGGTTTGACGCAGTCCCACCCCATTTATAATCGGAGGTGATTCCGTTTGCTTCCAAAAACAATTTAGCCAACCTTTCGGAAGTGGTCGCCGGATTCATCGCCATTTTCCTTCCATGCAAGCCTTCGATTGTTGAGATTCCGCTATCCTTGCCAGCGACGAAGGTGTGGGTGGTGACCGCCGTAGCAGCAAGCATCCTAATATTAGGATTCTTCTGGTCCTTGAAGTCATACTGCCCGTGGTAGGCTGTATAAGCCGAGATCGGGTTAACCTGGGCAAGTTTTAAGAGACCCATTCTCATCCTGCTCAAGTTCTCGATCCATCCGCCGGTCTCAACGACGGTGATAGTGATCTCGCCAGGGTAAGCCTCATTGACCGCTTTGGCAAATAGAACACAGTGGGCATATCCGCTGGATCTGACACTGGTCGCCCCCCACTTGAGGCGGAAATCCTTTGCTTCTACTATAGTTAGACTGCCAATGGCAACCAATACCAATAAAAAGAATATTATCTTCTTCATTTCCTTCACCTCCTTGAAAAATTGATTTCAGGATTCGATAGCCAGTGAGATTTTTTCTTAAGACACCTCCTTTCTTCGTTGATCCCTATAGAGGGATGTTTCCGTGCCGCCGGGGGGGCTTCTCCTCCCTTTTCCCCTTCAGGGAACGGAAGGCCCGGATGACCCTAATTCGAGTCTCCCCGGGATCAATCACGTCATCAATGCACATGGTCTGGGCCAGCCGGTAGGGGTTGGCGAAAAGTTCCCGATACTCGCTGATCTTTTCCTGGAGGAGAGCTGCGGAATCCGCCGCTTCTTTCAGTTCCCGGTTGTAGAGAAGTTTGGCTGCCTGCTCGGCCCCCATGATGGCAAACTCGGCGGTGGGCCAGGCATAAGCGATATCCGTTCCGTGGCAATTATGGCCGCCCATGGCCCAGTGCCCTCCCCCGTAAGCCTTGCGGATGGTGATGGCCACTTTGGGAACGGTCGATTCGCAGAAAGCGTAGAGAAGTTTTGCTCCGTGGCGGATGATTCCGGTGTGCTCCTGCTGGACTCCCGGAAGATATCCGGGGGTATCCACCAGGAACAGCAAAGGGATGTTGAAGGCATCGCAAAAGCGAATAAACCGGGCGCTCTTGTCCGAAGAATCGACAGTCAGGGAGCCGCCCAGGAACATGGGTTGATTAGCGACGATCCCGATGGACATCCCCCCCAACCGGGCAAAGCCGGTAACAATGTTTTTGGCAAAGTCGGCCTTGGCTTCCATGAAGTCGCCGTCATCCACGATTTTCTTGATGACCCGCCGGATGTCGTAGGCGCGCTGAGGATTAGATGGGACCAAGTCCTCCAGTTCGGGAACCAGACGGTCCTCGGGATCCCCTGTAGGGCGGTCGGCGGGCAACTCCCGATAGTTGGGGGGAAAATAACTTAATAGCCTGCGAATCTGCTGGAAGCACTCCTGCTCGCTGGCGACCAGAAAATCGGCCACTCCAGTAACCTGAGTGCAAACCCGCGCCCCTCCCAGTTTATCAAAGGTGATCTCCTCTCCGGTAATTTCCCGGATGATGGCTGGACCGGTGATGAACATCTCCCCCAGGCCTTCGACGATGAAGACAAAATCTGTCAGGGCCGCACCGTAGACCGCATACCCGGCGCAGCGGCCCAGAATGGCGGTGATCTGCGGAACGACCCCAGAGGCCTGGGTGTTGCTGTAAAAAACCGACAGGGCATAGGAGGTCTTGTCCGCCCCTTCCTGGATTCTCCCTCCGGATGAATCGTTCAGCTGGATCAAGGGTGATCCGTTTTTCACCGCCTGATCGATAGTTAGCGCTATTTTGCGAATATGGGAACTGGAGCCCGATCCTCCCATGATCAGGCTGTCATTGGCCGTAATGTAGGCCCTCTGGTTGTCAATGTTCCCCCACCCCACAATGGCCCCGTCTCCCGGAAAGCGCTTGCGGTCTAAGCCGAAATCCCGGCCTGTGGGTTCGGCGAAAGGATATTGTTCGCAAAAAGTGCCCGGGTCGAGAAGCGCCTCGACCCGCTCCCGGGCGGTCAATAACCCTTTCTGGTGGACCTCGGCAATTTTTTGCTCCCCGGCCGCCACCTTGGCCTGAGCCCGGCGCTCCCGCAATTTTTGAATAGCTTTTTGCATTTCAGCATCTTTGGCCAATTATCAACCTCCTGCAGTTAGTCTGTCGTTCGATGGCTCAGGACCCTTTACAGGAATCATCGCTGCGATCGCTTCTCCGCCTAAGGCGCGTTCCACCCAGACCCCCGGACCTCAACAAAGGTGGTAAAACCACTTTTTCAAACCGCCAAATTGATACCTCTTTATGTGATTTGGCCAGGGGTCCTCCAGAATGAGGCCGGCTATGTTTCAATGCCGGGCAAGATCTTTTCCAAGGATTGAATCCGTTTGGATAATTCTGGTGTTCTTTGATTATAGGGAATCGATATTTTTTCTATATCTGTAACAATATAGAATTATAACCTATGATAGATTGGAGGGCATGTCAAGGGAAAGAGGTGTCTTGCCCACCTTCACTTTTTGTGGTCAAGAATGATTTGTTATTAAATGATCCTTCCCAGGCACGGGGTTCGGGGCGCTTCGCTTGGCAGCATGAGGCGCTGGTTGTTTCATTGACGGGGCGGGAAAAGGCACCCCGCCTCATTTTGCGGAGAAGCGGCTTTAAACTCTTGGAAGGGCTTTTCCCGGCCGATGCTGCCCGCACCCATCGCCCCGAACCCCCTGCCACGAATAGGGATTCTGTAAAAGTGAAGGTGGGCAAGAAAGGGGTGTTCTCCAGCAATCTACAAAGGTTTCTAAAAGCCATAAAGTTCGGTGAAATTTTCGCGGCAGTCCTGATTCAAGCGCCGCAGGGTGAGGGCCAGCACATGAGAAGCCAGATGAGGAATCTGAACCCAGGGGAAAATAAAAAATCGACTATAGTTGGCCAGTCGATCGAGAAAGACTTTTCGCTTTGGTTTCTCTCTGAAAAATTTCCTAGAAAAGAAGCGCTGGAAAGGAATCAATCGTAGATGGGTTGGCAATGCAAAAGGGCAACGGGTATGCCCACCGCTCTGCCGATGTCTGAATAAACCCTGCCTTGTAAGTCTCTTTTCCAATCGCCGAGGGAGAAGGGAGATGAAGGAATGACGATCAAGTCCGGAGGGGGATTATTATTTAAATATTCCCTGATGGCCTCGATAAAATCTTCTACCACCAAGAGGTCCCCCATAAAAATATTCCCCCCGAAAAACCGGTTCTCAGGAACTTCAACCTGAATCTGAATATCTCCCAAGAGCGAGGATTCCCGCAAGATTTGGTGAAAAAGTGGCTTGACCAAGCGGGAGGAGAGGAGTAGGACTCGTTTGGCTTTGTAAGCCAATATCAAAGATTTCAAATCTTCCAGCGTGCTGTGTCTGAATCCAGCCCCCATAAAAATGATTCCCAGATGATGATCAGTCTCTGGTGTGTAGGGATAATCAAAATGAATGGGGGAAAGCTCGACTTCGATGGTTTCTTTCCCTCTCTGTATTAAAAGGTTGACGGACGGATTCCTGTTTTGGTGTTGGAGACGGAGGAGGTCGCGGGTCTGGGCTCTGGATGAAGTTTTTAAGCCGCCGATAGAAAGGATAAGGTCCCCGGATTTCAGCCCTGAGAGGGCAGCGGGAGAATTTTTCACCAACCCCACAATGGCTGGGAGATTGAACTTTTCCTCATGGCCTGTTTCTTCATAGAGGCTCGGCTTGACGACCAGGGGAGTCCGGGTTTTCTCCCGCAGGGAACGTATGGCCGAGAGCACCGATGACCATACTTCCTCGTGCTCGAATAAGGGGTCCTTCGAAAGATACTGACTGTAGCCCGGGAGGCTTACTTCTATCAGGTGGGCATCATGCTCATCTGCATAGGTCACGGTTTCCTTGAGATTCTCCAGCATTTCCTGGATCGAAGGAAAAGGCCAGGGAACGATGACCACGGCATAGGGAACCCGGCTCTCCTTAAGCTGAGGGAGCGCCCCAATGGCCACCTCAGGATTTTTCCCTCCCATGATCCGGGAGCGCCGAATCGGAGAGGAACTGTTCAGGGAGAGGTAGAGATAGATCGGCTTAAGCGCAGAGAGCTTTTGGATAAAATCCGATGTCAAATTGTTTCCATTGGTGGAAAGGCGGAGAGGGCGATCTGTTTTTTTTCGCAGTTCGGTTATGAGTTCCAGGGCGTGAGGATGGCCGAGAATTTCGTAAGGGCTCCCCAGGGTGGGGAAGAGCGCTCTTTTGGATCGTGGGGCAAAATATTTCAAGCGGGTTCGGGCTTCCTCGTATTCCTCTTCGGCCGATCTTGGGGGCTGCTGCAAGGCCAGCGAGGGAGGGTTTCCTCGGAGATAGCAGAAGCTGCAATGGCAATCGCACCGCGTGGCCAGATGATCGAAAACTTCCGCCGGGTCTCCGGCAGAAAGAACCAGCCAGTGGTTCAGGTGCTTCAACCGGAAGCCGTCGATCTTGAGCGGTTTTCCGTTTGATTCCAAAGCCACGATCGATAGGATGCTTTCTAAGGTTCTCTTGAGGTGAGGAATGCGGGGCTCGTAAAGCTCGGCATTACCAACACTTTGAAAAGATGAATTTTTATTTGGTCCGCCGGCGGCTTGGGAACTGGGCTGGGCTTGAGGTTCACGCCTCCCTCTTTCTGGGAAAAAAATTGGATGGATGGTCTCACTCTCATTCATCAACCGGAACCCATCCGCCTTAACCTCTTCTCCTTTGTGGTAGAGAGAAAGCAGTTTGAGGAGGCTCTGCAACTGGATGCGCATCATCCCCAAAAGAGGATCGCGCTCGTCTTCCTTGGCGTTCTCTTCTATGGGATAACGGAAAATATAGTCGGACTCTTCAATCATGATTTTTATATTACTCCATTTGCGGATGGAATATCAATGGATTGGGCAGTTCCAGATGAGAAGGTTCACCAGATCGTTTTAGCAGCCAATGGCCCCTTGCGCATGGACTTGAGAGGAATAGATTGTCTATTTTCAGAGTTTCTTTGAGAAGAAATATTCTAAAGTTGTCTTAAAATCTACCTCCCGGTCTCTCGCTGCAAGTGCTCCCGGAGTGCAGTTTTCGATCAAAGGTCAAGAGGTTGAAAATAATGGGATGATCGAGGGTACGTTTGTGGGGGATTATAGGATGTCCCTTTTTTCCCCAGAATACCACAGGGCGCAGGGTGTAAAAATCAAAGATAGAGGCGAAGCAAGGAATAAGAGAATGGCTGAAAAGTAAAAGGTGGAAAATCTCTTTTAACTATTAGAGCACTTTCCTCCTTTGTTGCAGAAACCAGTACCCTACCAGCAAGCCAATCGGCACTATGGCCATTACAGCCCAGCGGGTGCTTGGGTGGAAGATCACTATGAGCGAGAAGCCTGCCAGGGCAATCCTGGCGACAACATCTCGTCCTCTCTTGTTGCTGTATTTCGCCTGCATGCTAAACTGCATGCCCACCGTGCCGGCCATGAGCAGACCCATGGCGCCCAGCTGAGCCATCCCAGGTTGTAGCACCAGTTCGGGCCTGGCGAAAACTCCCCCCATCAGCACGAACAGGGCACTGCATAGCTGGATTCCCCTGAACAATGTCCCCATGAAAGGGGCTTCGGCGATTTTAGACGTCACCGCGGCCACAACGGAGGTCGGCGGCGTCAATTCACCCCAGACGGCCACGAAGAAAGCGAAGAAGTGTATGACCCAGGGGTCGATGCCGGCCTTAATCATGGGGGGGGCGATCACCAAGGCGGTGAGGATGTAGGTAGGGGCCGGGGGCAACCCGGTGCCCATGAGAGCTCCGAAAAAAAAGGCCACAAGAATCATGGCCACAAGATGAAAGCCCGCTGCCTCCATCAGGAGGAACCCGACTTTCGTCGTAACTCCCGTGATGACAACCACACCTGTCATGATGGACAGGCTGGACAGTAAAAGAGTCAGGTCAAAGGTCATAGTTGCGAAGTGGTCAATGAAGCGGAGGAATGGGGCGGCCAGGGACCGGAGATCCCGGGAAGGGCGGGACCGAAGGGTTGTGAGGACAAAGACCACCGAGACTACGATACCGGTCGCGACGAATACTCTCAAAGCGGCCAGCATTGGCGCCACTTTGGCGACCCCCATAAGGTATATCAGCCCGGCAATAACGCCCGTGTAGGTGAGGAGGTTGATCTTGTCCAAGATGCCCGTCTGCACGAGTGGGATTCCCGATATGCCGGTCTGGTAACGAACGGAGATCAGGTAGACGCCGGCAATGACCCCGGCATAGTAAATCAAAGCTGGAGCGTACCCCCGCGCCACGACATCGAAATAGCTCCTTCCCAGGAAATCGGCCATGAGGAATGCGGCAATTCCCATAACCGGCGGCATGAGTTGGCCGCCAAGGGAGGCAGCGGTCTCGATGGCGGCGGCGTTTACCTTGGGTATCCCGCTGGCGATCATGGCCGGGATGGTAGCCGAGCCGGTGGTTATAGCATTGGCCGCTCCGCTGCCACTCACCGTCGCCACCCCCATCGACCCCAGGACCGCGGCTTGCGGCAGGGCATGGGCCGACTTGTTAGCGAGACGCGAAGCGCTATTGATGATCGAGTCCACACAGCCGAAGGCACGCAAGACACTCAAAACCAGAAGGAAAGATCCGATCACAGTAAGGGCAAGCTGGGAAAGCCGTGAAAAAATTCCCGTGGCCATCTCCACACTCATAGAACTCAGGATTCGCCCCCACCCCATACCCGGGTGCCCAAACATGCCGGGCACGATCCACCCGTATACCGCATACAAGATCAGGAAGACGTTGAGGATGAAGAGCGCGAAGTGTCTCTTGCGCGTGTATTCCATCACCAGACCGGCCATTAGGCCCCCAACCACCAGGTCAGCCGTGCTCCATACCCCTGCCCGTACCGTGCCTATCTCTTCGAACTCGATGCCAATGTATAGGAGAGCAACAATGGACAAGGCAATGTAAACGCCCGCAATGACGCAGTTAGTGGTGGACTTAAGCCTGGGATAAAGGTCGTTGTTGCGCAGGGCATCCAGGGTGAAGAGGATGAACGCGACCGGAACCAGGATGACGGCGAGATAGGTTGGCCCTCCGGCGCCGGTAAGGTAGTAGCGGAAGAGGTACACGAAAAAAAAGAGGGCGAAAAGGTTAAAAAGAATCCGGGTGAAGGAATTCATTAGAGTGGATTCCTCATTTCTTTTCTGCGGCCAGATGTTGCGACGATATCTCGTGTTCCGAATCGTCCAATGGCCGAAAAAATCTCAGATGGGCGAAGGCCCGGGCGGAGGGACTATCAGCGCCCGGGCCCAGCTCCCTCTGCTACTTGGGCTTGGCGATGCGACCGTCCCACTTGGAATCCCAGACGCCACGCTCGCGCATGTACTTCGCCAGGCCGGGATGGATGGGAACGAAATCGAGCGCCGATTCGACGCCCAGGCGCTGAAACCCGGGCATATCCGCTTTAATTTGCATGAAGGCCGAGTCTGCTTTGGCCAGCTCAGCCGCATTTTTTTCGATAATGGTCAACATCTTGTAGACCTCTTCCGCGGATACCTCCAGGCCTACATGAAATCCATAGTAGAAGGGCAATAAGAGAGCTTTTTCGGCATGGATGTCCTTTTTGAAGGCATCTGGTTTCACTTCGGCAATCCGAAACCCAGCCTTCTGCAGCAGCCCAATTTCCTCTTTGTTAGGATTGAGGATGGCCCAGTCTGTGCCGACTGATATTTCGATTATCCAAGGGGCTGTTGTTACCTCTGCGTTCGTATAGGCGTTGAAGGCCTTGATCTTGCCGGCCTCTAACTGCGACCCTACCGACGAGAGATCCATTTCCCGGTATTCATGTTTGATCCCCAGCGCTGTGAAACCCCTTTCCAGATGGGCGCGTACATCCCAGGGGAGAGGTCCGGTAAAAATTGGCTGCCCGGAAAGGTCCCGCCACTGCTTGTACTTTCCTTTGTCCTTGGCAAGGATCCCAACCCCCACTTCCACCGAGAAAGTCCAGAAGGATTGGACGGGGTACCTTTTTATATGAGCTTTAAAACCCTTGAACCGGTTGATGTCATTCGCCAGCTCGTAGAACGCAATGTCGGCGCCATAATAGCCGTCAAACTCCCCAGTCGCGTACCCTTTAACGGAAACGATCGCCCCCGGTGTAGGTAAGGCCGCGATCTTGTAGTTAGGCATCTCTTTGTTCAGCACCGCGGCCAGGTTGACTAAAGCCCTGTGGCCAGACGAGCCCGCGGCTGAGGTCGCCCACTTAAAATCCTTGGCTTGAGACCAGCCATCGGCAACTGCTCCGAAGAAAAATCCGGCAGTGATTAGGAAAATAAATATTTTCTTCATTGTTTAGCCCTCCCTTCACTTAGGATTGGATGACAAGAATTTACTCGGAGAGATAATTATAAGGAATAGGTCGTCCGGTAGCAAGAAAAATTTAAAAACCGCCAAAGGGACGTAAAAACCGCATGGAACCATCCCATCGACACCCTCGGGACATCCTCCGGAAGTTTGGAGGGTAGGTCATTAAGTGCTAAACGTCTAAAACAAAAAAGCTCCCTGTAAAAGGCCTATGTATCAGGGATAGAGGGGGGGGAGTAATAGGCAGCAAAGCTTCAACATGCTTGACGGGGTAAAAGAAAAAGGTTTATTGTTGGGTTTGAGGAGATTATGTATCTGGTTTTCGCGAGGGGAAAACTCTTAAAACAACACAAAGCAAATTGCGGAGGCAATGATGAAAAACCGGATAACCGATATCTTGGGTTCCGAGTATCCGATTATACAAGGGGCGATGCGCTTGATCACCATGGGGGAAATGGCGGCGGCTGTATCCGAGAGAGGAGGTTTTGGAGTCATCGCCTCTTCGGGTCTAACCGGAGAGAGGCTGCGGGCTGAAATCCGAAAAGCCAAGTCCCTTATTGACAAACCTTTCGGGATCAACATTCCTATCTATCGGCCCAATGCCTTTGAAGCCCTGCAGATCGCTATCGAGGAAGGGGTAAAAACCATCACCACCTCGGCCGGCGATCCGGTAAAATTGATCAAAAGGGTCAAAGAAGCCGGGCTCCGGATGTTGCAGGTCGTTGCCACCGTGGAGATGGCTAAAAAAGCAGAGTCGGTGGGTGTTGACGCAGTTATCGCCATCGGGGCTGAAGGAGGGGGCCATGTGGGGCGAGATGAAATATCCACTATGGTTCTCATCCCCCAAGTGGTGGATGCAATAAAAATCCCTGTGGTGGCTGCTGGGGGAATAGGAGATGCCCGAGGCTGGGTCGCGGCTTTTGCCCTGGGTGCCGAAGGTATCCAGATGGGTACTCGATTTCTGGCCACAAAGGAATGTCCCATTGCGGAAGCTCACAAACAGGCCATCGTGGAGGCCAAGGATAATAGCACCATGATCGCGGCGCGCAAAGGCTATCCCATTCGAGTGCTGAAGAACAAAGCGGCCATCGCTGTTCGGACCCTGGATGAACGGGGGGCCAGCCAGGATGAGATCAATGCCTATGTGGACGTTATTTCCAAAGGACCGGATGATGACCGCGAGAATAAGCTGATGTCTGCGGGGCAGGTCGCCGGATTGATTCAAAGAATCATGACCGTCGAAGAACTGATCTTGGGTATGGTGGCTGAGGCCAGAGTGATCGCCCAGAACCTCGGAAAGACTTCTTAGCCACAGAGGGCACAGCGCGACAGAGCCGCAACCCAAAATTTATTGGACGCAGATTAACGCAGATAAACACAGATATAATTAAAATATGCTTAATAAAATTTTCAGAAATTGAGCGTTATAGTAAACGTCAAAAGAAAGTTGTCATTGCGAGGAGCGAAGCGACACGGCAATCTCATGAGATTGCTTCACTTCGTTCGCAATGACCCTTTTCCTGGATGTCAACTTATTTAAGCCGTTCACTATAGTAGTACAGAGGGCACAGAGATAAAGAAGGGCATAAGGGGCAAGGCTAAAAGTTCAAAGCAAAAAGGTAAAAGTTTTTTTACAAATTAATCTTTCTCTGAGTCCTCTGTGACCTCTGTGGCAACAATAAATTTGATTAAAATATGATTGGAGGATCGGGATGAACTGGGAGTTCGTGTTATTCAAAAAAGAAGACGGGATCGGCACCATTACTCTTAATCGGCCGGATTCGATGAATGCCCTGGGGGGTGGGATGAGGCAGGAGATCCTGGCTGCCATGGAAGTAGCTGCAGCAGATAGCGAGGTCAAGGTCATCGTGATCACCGGCGCCGGAAAGGCATTCTGCGCAGGTGGGGATGTGAAGGAATTTGTCTCCGGAGGAACAAGGGCTGAAGCCAACTTACCCATCGATCAAAGACCGACCCGGGATAAAATTATCTTGCTTATTCAGGCCACGGGCAAGCCGGTCATCGCTTCGGTCAACGGCGCTGCTGCCGGGGGAGGTTGTAATCTGGCCCTGGCTTGTGACATGCGCATCGCCAGCGACCGGGCGCGATTTGGCCAGGTATTCGTGCGCCGGGGCCTACATCCGGACTGGGGAGGAATCTGGTTTTTACCCAGGCTGGTAGGCTATGCCAAGGCTGCAGAGCTTATCTTTTCGGGTGAAGTCATCGACGCCCAGGAAGCTTTGCGCATCGGCCTGGTGAATAAAGTCGTCCCCCATGAAGAATTGTCCAAAGCCACTAAAGAATTTGCCATGAAGTTTATGAAGAGCGCACCCATTCCCGTCTCCCTGGCCAAAAAGGGGCTGCAGAATTTTTCCCGCATCGACTTGGCGCAAGCCTTAGACCAGGAACGGTTGGCGCAATCCCTCTGCTGGAATACGGAAGACCGGGAGGAAGGAATGAGATCGTTTGTGGAGAAACGAGACCCGGTTTTTAAAGGAAAATAAACTCATTCCCTAAACAAATCCCAGACAAGCCGAAGGCCATCGTCATGCGTCTGCTCATTATCAATGGCAGAGGCGAATCACCTGCCGAATGTCTTCCACCTTCTCCAGATTCCAGAGATTTTTTAGCAGGGAATCTATTTTCCGCTCCGTCAGCACAGAGGGCGCTAAGGAACGAAACTTCAACTCCAATTCTTCATCGGTTGGGGGGTTTCGCGGATCCCCCTTGGGAGTGTTCACAAAAGCCGAATATTTTTTGCCCTCTTTGGTAGTGATGGTCACTAGGGATTCAGTATCTTTATACTCGGGGACGACCTTTGCTTTTACCTTTTTCCGCAGGGCTATCATCTTGGGGTCCTGAACCTTTTTATCTGTGAACATATCTTCCCCGGCCACTCCCTCAGCCAGAGCCAGAGCTGCGCAGTAGTAGGTGCTGAATTTTCCGGCTAGACCGGTCTTCGGTTCTACCTGCCCGGCGGAATCCAGGCAAAAATGGGCTACATCGCACTGGATCGCCTCCACGTCTTCAGGCTTGAGGTTGTATTGATTTCTAATGGCAATAACCGCATCAATGGTTGGATGGGTGAGCAGGCAGGCGGCATAGGGCTTGAAGGTGTTTTTTAGCACTTCGTATTTTTTCCCCAGATCCTTGACCATTGGCGCCAATCTGGAATGATCTCCCAGGGCCTCTACGTACCCTTTTTTTCCTTCAATAATATTTGGGGCGCAGGTAAAGCCCTGCTGGGCCAGGATAGCCGAGAGAACACCATCAAAGGCCGATTTCCCGGGATGGAAGGGTTTGGTCATGGTTCCAAAAACCAGACGCAAACCTGCGGCCTGGGTCCCAGCCAGACCCAGAGCCTGCTTCATTTGGTCTAAAGATAGGCCCAGGAGTTTCCCCGCAGCCACGGCAGCCCCGAACCGGCCAAAGGTGGAGGTTGAATGCCAGCCCCGGTCATAATGTTTAGTTCCCATGCCTATGCCGATGCGGGTTTCTACTTCGAATCCTAAAAGAAAAGCTTCCAAAGCTGCTTTTCCAGAGAGGCCTTTCCACTCTGCCACGGCCAGAACGGCAGGGATCACGGGAGCGCTCGGATGCCCTATAGAGGCGACATGGGTGTCGTCATAATCTAAAGCATGGGCCATCGCTCCATTGACCAGAGCGGCATTCATGACATTAGTCTTGAAGCCATGTCCTAAAACCGTGGCCTGGGGTTTCCCCCCAAACTCCTTAACCATTTTTAGCAGAATCTGAGTCAAGGGCTGTTTGGCTCCTCCCAGGGCTACGCCCAGGAGATCCAAGAAGCAGCGCTTGGCCTGGTGAACTACTTCCTCGGGAAAAGACGGGTAAGAGGTTTCCAATACATAACGCGCCAACCTTTCGGTTACCTTCATTTTTTCCTCCTTTTAAAAAATAAATCCCAATTCTCAAATTCCAAATCCCAAATAAATTTCAATATCCAATGGCCAAATGACTAAATTGTAACACCACTCTTAGACCAATGGTTTAGGATTTGATTTTTTGGTCATTGAAACTTATTTGTTATTTGGTGCTTGGAATTTGGTGTTCATTCCCAATAAAGATATTACCTTACAAATTTTACCTTTATAAAATCAGCAATGGTTTTAATGGAGGTGCCCGGAATGAATACTTCGGCCGTCCCGGTCTCCTTCAATTTTGCGGCGTCGGTCGGGGAGATGATTCCTCCAACGATAACCATCTTATCTTCAGCGCCCCTTTCCTTCAGGCCTTGGATTACCCGCTGGGTCAAGCTCAAATGGGCTCCAGAGAGGATGCTCAGGCCGATGACATCAACATCTTCCTGGATCGCTGCATTGACAATCATCTCCGGAGTCTGCCTAAGGCCGGTGTACACCACTTCAAAGCCAGCATCTCGCAGCCCGTAGGCCACCACTTTTGCTCCTCGGTCGTGTCCGTCCAGACCAGGCTTAGCCACGAGAACTCTAATTTTTTTGCTTTGATCCATGAATAACCCTCCTTGTTAAGATTGACCTAACAATCTAATCGGAAATTCAAATATCGAAGTCCAGAACAAGCACGAATGGATTCCCCCCATTTGATTTGGGTCAGATCGTTGCCGGCCGATATTCGCCGAAGACCTCCTTTAAAACATCGCACATCTCCTGCAGGGTGGCATAGGCTTTTACGCATTCAAAAAAGTGAAGAATCAGATTCACTTCCTCTTTCTGCGCGGCAGCTTTGAGCTCTTTGAGCAGTCGGGCGACCTCTTTGTTGTCCCGCTTTTCCTTTACTTCTTTGAGATGGGAGAGTTGCAGACGTTCGGCTTCGTCCCGACGGTTGGCATCGTAGGGGTGCGGAACCAACCGGGTTGTAGAAACCTCCAATTCATGTTCTCCCAGGTAACAATTTACGCCTACAATCAACTCTTTGCCTTCCTCTAACTTTTTCTGCCGCTCGTAGGCGCTGCGGGCGACCTCGCGCTGCATGTAACCACTTTCTATGGCCGCCACTGCCCCGCCCATCGATTGAATCTTGTCGAATTCGGCCCACGCCGCATTTTCAATCTGATTGGTCAGCGATTCCACGTAATAAGAGCCGGCCAGGGGATCCATGACGTCCGCTAATCGGGCTTCGTGCTGGAGGATGCGCGCGGCATCTTCGCTGAGTTGAATGGCCTCCAGACTCCACCCCAGGCCGAGCGGTTCATCAAAAGGCGGGTAACAGTTAGGCGCGCCGCCGGTCAGGGCTCCGGCAATACCGCCGACGACCGAGCGGACCAAATTGTTCAAGGGCCTCTGGACGGTGCAATTGAAGTTCCCGGGATAGACGGTCATAGGGATACGGAGGGTCATGGATCTTTCATTCCTGGCTCCGAATTTTTCCTTCAACAGTTTAGCCCACATTCGCCGGGCCGCCCGATGAAAGGCGATCTCTTTGAAAAATTCCATGCTGCCGCCAAAGGCATTGAAGCTGAAACGCGGCGCAAAAGAATCCACCGGAAGTCCGGCATTCACCCCCTCCTGCAAGTAAGCCGTGCCGATGGCCATGCTAAAGGCCAAATCCTGCTCTCGGGTGGCCCCGGCTTCGCGGATGTGATACCCGCCGATGCTGGTGATGTTTACATTGGGAAGATGTTGCGCAAAGAATACCAGGCTGTCCCGAAACATCCGGATAGAGGGCCGTGGCGGGAAGATGTAGGTTCCCCGGGCCACGAATTCTTTCAAGATGTCGTTCTGGGGTGTAGCCCTGAGCTTATCCCACGAGATTCCCCGTTTTTCAGCCATGGCCATGTACATGGCCATGATGATATTGGCTGGGGCGTTGATGGTGAAATTGGAGGCGGTCCGATCGATGTCATTTTCCCCGGAGAAGGCTTCGAAGATGACCTCCATATCGCGCAGGGTATCGACAGCCACCCCCACGCGGCCTACTTCTCCGCTGGCCATCGGGCTGTCCGAATCGTAGCCGCACTGGGTAGGCAGGTCAAAAGCGATGTTGGGGCCTGTCCGGGCGCCGAGTTTCTTCATATGCAGATAATAATCCCGTGTATCTTCTGGAGCGCCATACCCCGAATAGCGGCCGGCCCGGACCAAGCCTTTCGCCTGGGGAATTCCCCCTGAACCTCGCTCACCGGTGCGGTAAGGAAAGGTGGGATAGGTTCCGGCAGTGAAAGGATATTGGCCGGGGAAGCCCACCCGATCCAAAAAGTTGAAACCATCTTCAAGGTCCGAGGGTGAATAAAACTGGGTGGGAGACTCTTTGAGTTTGAACCTCTCCAGCGCCGGTTGGAGAGTCTTTTCCTTCCAGCGATGCTTCTCTTGTTCAACTTTTTTAATATCTTCCATTCACAACCTCCTTCTTCAAAACCGATTGCGGAACTCAAAATGCGGATTGCCAATTCTGATGAACTCGTAAAAAGTCAAAAATTCCTTCTTTTTGTCATTCCCGCGAAAGGGGGAATCCAGTTAATTCAAGCAGTTCTGGACTCCTGCTTTCGCAGGAGTGACGGCTATTCCGACTTTTTACGAGATCATCAATTCTAATATTACGAATTAGGGTGTTTTTCCATTCCTTAATCCTCATCTTTTTTTCTTTACGAAAAGTATCAGCATTCCCACCTGGGTGTAGGTAAGCTGGAGCTCATCGCGCAGGAAAGGGGTCAGGGGAGGGATGCACAGATTACCGAAGGGGCCACCGTGTGCGCAAGAGTCATAGTTAAGAAAATAGCCCCCAGGTGAAGATTTTTCGAAAATTCAGTCATTAAAATCCATATGGAAAATCCCTCGCAGTGGACTGCTTACCTGGGCATTAACAGGTTCGGCAGAAAGAGACAGAATTGGGGCCAGTAGGTGACTATGGCGATTTCGATAAACCCTAAGATCACGAAGGGAAAAGCCCCCCGGATGGTTTCCGAGAGGGGGGCCTTGGCCACGCCGGATATGACAAAAAGGTTCAACCCCACGGGTGGAGTAATCAGAGCAACTTCCATGTTTACGACCATGATGATACCGAAATGGACCAGGTCAATCCCCAGATGCTTTAAAACTGGAAGGATGATGGGAAGAGTGATCAGCATGATGGAAACCACTTCCAGAAAACAGCCAAGGATGAGCAGAAAGATATTGATGAAAATCAAGAACATAATAGGTGTTAACTTTAATTCCAGGGCCATGTTCACCAGTTTCGCCGGGATTCCCGTTTCGGTTATCCAGTTTCCAAAGACGATGGCTGTGGAGATGATAAACATGATCATCCCTGCAGGCTTCATAGCATCTGCTGTGATGAAAATGACTTCCCGCAGTTTTACCTCCCAGTAGATGAAAAGGCTGATAATGATTGATGTTACAGCGGCCAGAGCAGCGGCTTCCGTTACTGTTACGAGACCAGAGTAAATTCCCCCCAGGATAATAAAAGGCAAGGAGAAAGCGGGCGTGGCCTTACCAGTGGCTCTTAGGGTTTCACTCCAAGAAGCCCGGGGAGCACCCCCTAATTTTTTCCGCCTTGAATACCAGGCGATCCAGCTTAAATAGAGCGCTCCTTCCAGGATCCCCGGCATAACACCTGCCAGGAACAGCCGGGGGATCGATTCTTCAGCAATGATCCCATATAGGACGAGAGCTATACTGGGAGGAATCATGATCCCCATCGTCCCGGAAGCTGCTACCACCCCTGACGCAAAATATCGAGGATATCCGTGTTGGACCATGGCGGGGATGGTGATAACGCCGATGGCTAGGGCCGTGGCCACGCTGGAGCCGCAAATAGCCGCAAAGAGCATGCAGGAGACTACGGCCACGACGGCCAACCCGCCCCAAAAGTGCCTTACGTAGCAATTCGCTGCTCCGATTAGATATTTAGACGCTCCTCCGCGGACCATAAACTGGGCAGCGATGACAAAAAAGGGGATGGCCATCAATGGGTAGGTATCCAGAGAGTTGTACATGACCTCTGGAACCATGATCAATGGGGTCGGGGAGTAGAGGGCAATCATGGTCAGAGCCGTAATGCCCAGCACAAAAACGATAGGAAGCCCCAAACAAAGCAGACTTCCAAAGACAAGGAAAAGGATCAAAATCATCATGTAAGTTTATCTTCCCGGCTCATTTCATGAGATTCCATAATCTCAGAAGGAGTAAAAAAGAAAAGCAGCCTATAAATCCGTATTCCATACCTTATAGCAACGAGCGTACAGCCCGAGGCCACAGAGAGGTAAGGAATCCAGAGAGGTAATCGCAGAGCAGTGAGTGATCTTTGATCCGCGAGAAAGGCATAGGCGACGATCTTGTACCCCAGAATACAGATTAAAATACAGAACCCCATGGCCAGCAGCCCGTTTAAGATGGCCAGGATGCGCCGGGTTTTAAAAGGAAACCGTTCCACGAGCAAGGTGGCCGCCACGTGGCCTTTTTCCCCAGCCAGGGTGCTGGCCGCGATAAAGACGGCCCAGATGAACAGATAAGTAGCCATTTCTTCCCCCCAGTCAGGGGGTTTTTCAAGGGTATAACGCATGACGGCTGCGTAGAAAGCTATGGCGGTTGCGGAAAGGGCAAGGAGCCCAACGATAAACTTCTCCATCCAGTTCCATACTTTCAAAACCTTATTCACTTATGGACCTCGGGTTATTTAGTGTCCATCCGGAAACTCAACTTTTCCCCTCCCCATTCGACGGAGGGGAGGGTGGGGGTGATAAGGGGTTAAAATTTCTATTACTTCCATTTTAATGCCCCTCACCCCAACCCTCTCCCGCAAGGGGAGAGGGAGTTTCCAGATGGAAACTATTTAGTGTCAGTGTGAATGTGAGAGCAAGTTTCGGGACAGCTACAGGCCCAACTCCTTCATGGCTATTTTGACCAGTTCCGGGTCATGTTTCAGTTCTGTTATCAGTTTTTCTTGGATGGGCATAATATGCTTGCGCCATTTGGCCAACTCCTCGTCGCTGGGGTAAAAAATATCCACTCCTTTGCTTTTTAAGAATTCCTCCGCATCTTTCTGTTCCCGCCGAGCAATCTCCCGCTGTTGGGTCGCGTGCTCTTTCCATACCTCCAACATGGTCTTCTGCAGGTCTCCCGGAAGACTATTCCAGAACTTTACGCTCACCATGGGGATATAGTAGCCCATAAAGTTCCGGGTAAAAACTCCGTATTTGACCCCAGCTTCGTGGAGCTTGGCACCTTCAGCGCTTTTAGCCGTTGTAGCTAATCCATCGACAGTTCCCTGGACCAGGGCCATGGGAACATCCGGCCAGGCAATAAATACCCCGGTAGCCCCTAAGGCCTTAAATCGCTCTGTGGGAATGGAGCCCCCTGAATGGCGCATCTTCAACCCTTTAAACTCCTCCACTTTCGTGACTTTCCGTTTTATGGTCCAGCAGTTGTCATAACCAAGCTCATACCATCTTCCCAAGGCCTTAACATTCAGCTTCTTTTCCAAAGATTTGGCTACCGCCTCGCCAACTTTCCCGTCGATCAGCTTTTCGGTGATTTCGCCGGGTTGGCCGAAGAACATGGGCAGCATAGTCAGGCTGGTGTTGGTATCGATTCCCTCCAACACCCAGTTCCCTGGAACAGCCATTTCCACCGTCCCCATTCCAAGGGCCTTGGCCACGTGGGCATCCTTGTAAAGCTGGCCGCTGTGGTAAAGCTTGGGAGTCAATTTTCCCCCGGATCTTTTCTCCAGTTCTTTGATGAAAATCTCCAGCCCCATGTTCCGGGGATGGTTGGGCACCGTATCCACGGAAATCTTGAACTCATAGGGTTGCGCTGGGGCTTTTGTGGAGCCTGCAAACAAGGCCAAGCTGACGAGCACTGCCATTAGGCACAGATTTTTACAGATCTTTCTCATTTTCCTATCCTCCTTCGTGGTAATAATTTTGGGAAGGGGCTTCCTCTTCAGGAGCCCCCGGGGGATTCAGCAACCCATCGATCTTTGAGCATAATATTTGACTGGCGTGGGTATTCTTTCAATTTAGAATATTCTTGTCAAGTTTTTTATTCTTTTTTAATTTATCTGCGCATAGCTGCGTTCATCCGCGTCCTAATCCTAATGGAAATCTTTCAATGATTCTTTTCCGGCTCCACCAGTTCGATGAGCACGCCGTAGGTGCCCTTGGGATTGATGAAGGCCACCCTGGAGTTGTGGGCTCCTCTCCTGGGTTTTTCATCGATCAACTGGACCCCTTTGGCTTTCAGGTCTTCCAGGGCTTTTTCGATATTATCGACCTGATAGGCAATATGATGGACCCCTTCCCCCTTTTTTTCGATAAACTTGGAGATTACTCCTTCGGGGTTGGTGGATTGAAGAAGTTCAATGGCGGTATCCCCAACAGGGATGAAGGTGGCTTTAATCTCTTTTAGTTGTTCGCGGTCATGAATTTCCATCTTGAGAATTTCGGAATAGAACTTCTCCACTTCCTCAATGTTTTTGACGGCTACTCCGATGTGAGCTATCTTGTGAATCACTTTTATCTCCTTTCACGGATGGGAATTGTTATTTCCTCCCCCGCCCTATCTCGCCCTTCGAGGGGAGACAGGGAGAGGACCTGTTTTATTTGATCAGGGTGGCTACGAGGTCCTTGGCGGACAGGATGTTTTCCAGGCTGTACACCCTTTCAATAATCTGCTTGCTCTGCGCATGGTCCAGCGTCAACATGGACAGGCGGCGAAATTTTTCTTTAATCTCTTCGTCAGTCAGGGGATTTTCCGGGTGGCCCTTGGGATAGATGGATTCATCCTGGAATCGTTTCCCATCTTTGGTCCTAATTTCGACCTGAGCCGCGAGCGTTCCAGGGTATCTCCCCAGGAACTGGGGGTCTGATTCCAGCGACACTTTTTTCATAAATCCCTGGACTCGGGAATCCTGGATTTTTCCCTCCTGAAACTGATCCATGGCAATATAACCGTCCGCCGCTGCCCGGCTCACGCAGTACGGGATGCTCAGCCTCGCAGCCAGGGGGGTATCTGGAGCGTAATTCATTCCCTGCCCGGGTGCTGTGGGCGTCACCCGCAAATGGATAGATTCCACATCCTCCAGCCGCAAATTATTGGCCTTCATAAGCTGGATCGTCCCCTGGATAGGCGTGTGGCTGCAGAGGATGGTGGGAAAGGACTTCAGGCTGTCGGTCAGGATCTCATAGGAAGTCCCCAGGTTTTCGGTGAGGGCCTTCAGGTCGGGTTCTTGGGAATAGGCCTGGCAGAAGCCGGATTTGTACTCCAGGAGCCCCTTGGGCCCGGCAGCGCCCCGGGCGATAAGGCTGGCGGCCATAATTCCGTTCCAGGCGGCCAGCCCGGGGTGGAGGCTCTTGGAAAAATCTCCGAAATCGATGCAGTAGCGCATACCGGAAGCCCCATCCGCTGCCAGGCTGATGACCTGCTCCACTCGGTCCGCGGGGAGGCGAAGCAGCTTGGAGGCGGCAACCGCGGCGGCGATGGTCCCGAACGTCCCGGTGGGATGCCAGTATTTATAATGGGAGGGCATGAGGGCTTGGCCTACCCGTCCGGCGACTTCGTAGGCCACGACCACAGCGGTGATCACCGAGGGGCCGTCGGCGCCGACCTTCTCTCCCACGGCCAGGCAGGCCGGAATCACCGAAGCCCCAAAATGGGCGATCGATCCCAGGTGGGTGTCGTCAAAGTCGATGGTGTGGACCAGGGTTCCGTTCACCAGGGCTGCTTGGGGGCAGGAAGTTTTCATCCCGGTGAGCCACACCGTGGATTCAGGGTTTCCGCCCATCTCTTTCACCGGATCGTAAATCCAGCGGAATTCATGGCTGGCCAGAGTGTACCCGGCGATGGCGCACCCTAAGGTGTCCAGGACGATGCCCTTGGCTTTCTGGACAACCTCTTTAGGCAAGGCGGCGAAAGAGGTTTCGCTCACATGTTCGGCTAAAACTTGCGTCGCGCCCATGTTGCTCTCCTTTTCCCCCCCACCCTCTCCCTCCCCCTCGAGGGGGGAGGGTTGGGAGGGGGTGAGATAACGCGAAACCTGAAACTGTATTAAGCCAACTCCTGCAAGCGCTTTTCTATTGCCCCGAAGGTGGACCGGGCAAACCGCCGGGCCTCGCCGAGGAGCAATAACCGCGGCAAGAATCCCATGTCTTCCACCGTCGCACGGCAGACCACCGATGTTTTTCCATTTTCCACCGGAGTCATGGCCAGGGCCACCTTCTGGTCCGCTTTGACCAGACCCCCCAGGCCTTCGAGAAGGAGCCTTACGGAAAAGGCTTCGGGGGGGGAGATGTCGACCATTTCTCCCCTCAGCTTTAGGATCCATTCGAATCCCATCATCTTCACCCGGAGGAGAGACCGGAAGTTGTTCTCATCCAGGATCTCCATGCTTTCCATTCCCGGGAGGACGCTGAAGATGACCTTGCCGATCAACCGCCAGACCCGATCCGGGGCTGCATTCACGATAAATTTTCTCTCCGCCAGAGCCGTGTTTGCCATGGGAATTCTCACGACCAGGGTTTTTCCGCGGCGGCGTTCTTCCCGGCGATGCGGCCGAAGACAAGGGCCTCTCCGATGTTGCACGCTCCCTGGTAGAGGAATCCCCAAATGGAGCCGAGCTCTCCGGCGGCGTAGAGCCGGGGAATGGGTTTCCCGTCAGGGTCGAGAACCCTGGATTCCTTGTCCCTCCGGGGGCCTCCCTGGGTATTGATCAGCGACGGCCAGAGCTGAATGGCGTAGAAGGGGGCCTCCAGAGCACGCAGGTCTTCCCTGGGCCGGCCAAAATCTTCGTCCTTCCCCGCCTTGCAAAGATGGTTGTAACGATCCAGGGTCTCCCCCAAAACTTTCGGTTCCATGGATATTTTGGAAGCCAGCTCGCTTACTGTTATCCCCTGCTGGATCCACCCTTTGGCGATTTCCGCCGAGTTGTCCAGGCTCCAGGTGTAAAGATCTCGGTTGTAGCCTGCGGTCCCGCGGCTCAGGGGGCCTCTTTTCTTGGTCTGCTCGTCAAAGACCGCCCACAGGGGGACCCGCGGATACTCCATCTTTTCCATGTCGAAATGGGAGAGTTCCCGGTAATATTCGTGGATCTCAATACCGGCCTCGTTGACAAACCTCCGGCCGTATTTGTCCACGAAGAGGAACCCTTCACTCAGGAAGGCGACCCAGAAGGCGGCCTCGAACTCGGGAGCCTTGAAGCCGATCAAACAGGCCAGGCGGGTCATGTGCCACAGGTCTGCGCCGATTTTCTGCGCCATGCGGATCCCGTCCCCCGTATTCCCGGGGGTTCCCAGGAAATAGAGCGGTTTGACCGGCAGGTAATCCCATTTCATCCAGGGGTCATTCTCGTATCCGCCGCAGGTCAGGATGATCCCCCGCCGGGCTTTGATGGAAATTCTCTTGCTCTCCCTTTGAGCGATCACTCCGACGATCTCTCCCCGGTCGTTGGGAATGAGTTCCTGGGCGGGAGTCGCGGTCAGAACCTGGATCCCCCGTTTGGCCACCAGGCCGGAAAGGAATTTCCAGAGCCGCTGGGACGGCTTCCCCTCTTCCGGAGTTCCCTTGATGTTGTACTTCACCACGTTTTCCGCGCCGCGAACGTGGGGGAAGCCGGCGCCGGCAATCATGGTGGGGTAGGCCACTTCCAGCGGCTGGAAGACCTGGACGTCCGCGCCCATTTGCCGGATCCACTCCCCGTTCTTGAGCGCCTCCTCCACGAAGGCCTCCAGGATTTCCCGTTCCGTGGTTTTGAAAGAAAGGGTGTCCAGGTACTCCACGAATTCCTTTCCCTTGGGGACAATGATATTGCCGCCGCAGATACTGCTATTTCCTCCCCCCTCCGGCATCTTCTCCAGAATCAAAACCTTGGCCCCCTGTTCATGAGCCGTGACCGCGGCAGCGGTTCCCGCCGAACCCCAGCCGATTACCACCACGTCAAATTCCATGTCCCATTTTTCTGGCACGCTGATTTTCATCTCTTCCCCCTTTGCTCCAGAAATTCCCAAAAGAGTCTTCGAACCCCCTCCACGCTTAAATCCGAAATCCGAATATCGAAATCCGAAACAAATCCAAAATTCAATTGAATTAATTTTGATGATCTCGTAAAAAGTCGTCACTCCGGCCTGCCTGTGCCTGGCAGACAGGTGAAAACCAGAGTCCAGAAAATTTATAACTATTTGAAAGAACTGGATTCCGGCTGGAGTTTATCCCGATGAAAATCGGGGCCGGAATGACGGGAAAAGGAGCTTTCGGACTTTT
>Ga0194126_10000389_pt1 | contig 72960 bp, 83 predicted proteins | sample TA2KigC150mmetaG_FD_148641 | JGI IMG/M metagenome (GOLD analysis project Ga0194126, IMG submission 148641) | Freshwater microbial communities from Lake Tanganyika, Tanzania - TA2015035 Kigoma Deep Cast 150m | ecosystem: Environmental > Aquatic > Freshwater > Lake | place: Tanzania: Lake...
GATGTTCAGCGGATTATGCTGCTGTCATCAAGCGGGTGCAGAGTCGATCCGGTTATGATCTGACCCGGAGGCAACTTGCGTCAAGAGAAGATAATTGTTTTTCGCTGGCATGAACCGGAGATCCAAAGATTTGCCTATGATTAGAACGGTCGAATACGAGATTCGGAAATTCAGACAGTTTCAGCCTGATTCCGGTTGACGGTGAACGGTTTGATGTGCTGCAGAACAGATTCCTCCTTCTGGGTGGCTTCGTAGAGATCCCTGCGTAGCTGAAGATTCATCCAGAAATCTGCTGAATTGCCAAAATAGCGAGCCAGACGCAGCGCCGTGGATGGGGTGATGCCTCGTTTGCCGTTAATGATTTCGTTGATCCTCTGATAGGGAACATGAACTGCATCGGCAAGTTGTCGTTGCGTGATGTTCATGGGTATGAGGAACTCTTCAAGCAGCATCTCACCGGGATGCGTCGGCGCGCGATGTGTCGGTATGCATATCATGTTTTCTTTATCATAAATCAATGGTAGTCCACGATTTCCACATTCGCAGGACCTGATGGAGTCCAGATAAAACAAATTCTGTACTGACGGTTGATCCTGATACTGTACTGACCAACCCGATCACCAGCAAGTGCTTCAAGATGGTTGCCCGGCGGAATTCGCAATTCTTCAACATCGATGACGGAATCGAGTTGATCAAACTTTCTCTGAGCTGTTCTCCACAGTTCAACCGGACATGTTTTCAGTGCGGCCTTTGTTTGTCTGCCGTTGAAAATGGCTTCCGTCTTGTTGTCTTTGAATGACTGTATCATGATAACACGGCTATCATGTTTTTTGTTTCAATTTGCGAAAAGATTTTCTGATGCACAAAAGAAGAGATGGTTCGGTGGACGCAGTGCAAGGAAATATGGGGACACTCGCAATTGCGTAAACAAACGTGATAAAAGCTCCTGATTTTCAGTAGTTGGGGGACATTTGCAACTGCTTTCACTTTTATTCTGAATTCATCAACATACGACGGGTTTTAGCTGAATATAATGGCGGACAGGAATGTCCGCCCTCCTTTAAGGGGGAGGGACACTTTGGGGACTGTACATGTGGCTTTGCGACAGCTGAAACACCCTGTCCGGCAACTTCGAACAACTAATCCGCTCAGATGCAGAAAAGTGTTCGATTTTTCGCGGATTTACTGTTCGACCTTTTGCGGACGAAGTGTTCGATGTTCAGCGAATTTTTTGTTCGATGTTCGACGGATTATGAAGCTGAGTATTCTGCCGCATTGTGTACCACCGGTTCCGGAGCAATGTGTACCATCCCCAACGGGCGTATTTGTAACATCAATACCTGTCTTTTTGGCCTCAAAAACCGGAGGAACAGATGGTACACAAACCATTGGATAGATTACAAATTCGAAGAAGGATAAAATGGAGTTGTGCGCTGATCAGGGCAGTGTTATGCACCTGAAATTTTGGAATGGATGCTCTGCGTCTGACCAGTTCAGGGCTGTACCTCTCCAGACCGCACAGTAACCCGGCAGTGTCGAGCAGGCGCAGATAGTGAGCAAGTGTTGTCGTGTTTCCTGCATCCTGAAGCTGGCTGAGGATTTTCGTGAAGGAGAGAATCCGGCCCGAATAGCTGCAACCGATTTCAAAGAGCCGCTTCATCAGGGCGGGCTTGTCGACACGGGTCAGCATCAGAATATCTTTCGAGATACTTGTTTCGATGAGCGCATCCGTCATGTAGCGCCTCCATCGTGATTTATCGTGGATCAACGATGCAGCACCCGGATAACCTCCAAACCAGACATGCTGATCGGGGGTATAGTCAAATGCTTCTTTCATTTCACGGTATGACCAGTGGCCGATGCAGATGGATTCAAACCGGCCGGCGAGTGATTCGGTCAGCCCTTGCTGCAGCAATAGCCGCGATGATCCCGGCAAAATAACCTTGAGCGATTTCTGCTTTGCAGTATCGCTGTCCCACTCTTTTTTAACCGCTTCACTCCAGTTTCCGATTTTCCGGATTTCGTCGATGATGAGCACGGCATCATTCTGTTCCGATTGGTGGAGCTTGATTCGTGCCGCTTCGATCCAGCCTGATTGTCCGGTTGAAACAAGGTCTGCAGAAGCAAAATGAACCGGAAGGTTCGTTGACTCCATGAACTGCAATGCCAGCGTAGTTTTACCGACTTGACGAGGGCCGTAGAGCACCTGGATAAATTGACGAGGTTCTGATTCGATCCTGTGTGTCAGCACTTTTTATTGAGCGCGCTCGATGATCATAATTTTTGCTCATCATATTGAGTAATTTTACTCAAAACAATAAACATGCAACCAAGAGCAAACACTGCACCCGGAATGGAATTCAATGTAACGTTTTTAAGTAACGTGGGTTTGCCGCCGACTGCCATGTGACCTTGAAGCGGGTGTGCTTCCGGTGATGCACCATACAGCAATCGCGTGACTACCGCTTCACGATATCCGATGCCTCAAGGTACCCCGTCACCTCGATGTCGCTGCGTTGCTGGTGTTCCGTGCCGCCATAGACAAGGTTCATCTTTTTTACCCGTTCTCCGAGAATTTTCCGGGTTTTATGCAGCGATGCGAATGCCTCTCCGGATACAGTCCGGCCGGATTTGATCTCCGTCAACACAATCCCGTCGCCCTCCTCGAACAGCAGATCGGCTTCCAGACCGGTACTGTCGCGATAAAAATAGAGTTGGGGATGATTGCCCTGATTGAGGTACTGCTTCATAATTTCAAGCACCACGAGGTTTTCGAAGAGCTGTCCTTTCAGCGGATGAACATCGAGATGCGACTCCTCGCGAATTCCCAGCAACCATGAAGCAAGTCCGACATCGCAGAAATAGAGTTTCGGCGACCTGGATAATCGTTTGCCGATATTGGCGAACCATGGAGGGAGCAGGAAAACGATGAACGATGCTTCCAGCAAGGAAATCCATGACCTTGCAGTCTGGCTTGAAACACCTGCGTCTCCGGCAAGGTTCTGCAGGTTAAGCAGTTGACCGGTTCTGCCTGCTGCCAGACGAACGAACAGCTCGAACTCCCGGATGTGCCGGAGGTGAATGAGTTCCCGCAGGTCCCGCTCGACGTAGGTTGCAAAATAGTCGCCGAGAGCCACTGCCGGATCGAGATCATCGGCATGAATACGAGGGTAGCCTCCCGCATGGAGCAGGCGGTTGATACCCGAAGGCGCTCCGTATGCATGCAGTTCGGCAATTGATAGCGGCTGGAGATTGAGGAGGGCCGTCCGTCCGGCAAGCGACTGGCTGATACGACGATTCAGTTCGAGCTGATGGCTGCCGGTAAGGATGAATTCGCCTGCCATCTTTTGTTCATCGACACGAACCTGAATCCACGAAAGCAGTTCCGGAACCCTCTGGATTTCATCGAGCACCGCACCTTGAGAAAACTGCGACAGATATCCGGCGGGATCCGACAGGGCGAACTCTCTTGTGTCAGGACGTTCCAGGTTGCTGTACGGTTTTTCAGGAAAACATTCTCTGCACAGGGTTGTCTTGCCCGACTGTCTCGGACCGGTCACGGTAACGACAGGATACCGGGCAGCGCGTGACTTCAGGGTGGAAGCAAGATGTCGTGAAATCATGTTTGCAATTTTCAAGTTCAACTTGAAGATTGCAAAATTCCGGCTCAGTGCCAAATTTCCGGTATGGTCTACGGCTGCGGAAAGCATCGGGACATTGAGCCTGAAGGTCTGACCTGCTTTACCTCTATTTGGGGACGTTGTTTTGCAGCATAAATATCAATTCATCTCGATCATCTGATTTTGGGGAGTTTGCTGCTTCTTATTTCAGCCGAGTGAGGGTTTTTGCATGCCTTGACCTTCTGTATACCGGTCAAGGAGATGGAGCCCGACCATGTCCGGATTTCAGCGTTTTCACCGGATTGCTCACGGATGTAACAGAGAGATCTTCTCTATGATACCTGAAGAAAAACAGGAAACTCGAGGCACTGCAATGTCTCTTGTAAACGGATAGATATCAAGACGATGCCCGTTGCGCATTATTCCGGGACAGAATCCGAGACGAGCATCGTCTTGAGTGATTCGGGTTCATTTTTTCGGTTCCAGCGTGACCCCTTTACTGTAGTCGAACTGACCGGCCAGACAGATAATGCCTTCAGGTATGCGTTCCGTTCCCTTGCGTTCCTTCTCGATATATGTTGTTCCGTCGAAAACATACCGGACATAGGTTGCCTTTGCACCGCCTCCCGATTCCATTTTCCAGATATCGCGCCAGCCTTTATTGCTTTCAGGCGATATAACTACCGGTGTTCGGGCTAACGTGAAGTTTTTGACAAGACGGTAACCTTTTTCTGCTTTAGTCAGCACAATCATATTGCAGCCACCGGTTCCGCAGAAAAACGATCCCATCATATAGACGATTGCTTCATCTTTTCCGTCTCCGTTCAGATCCACAAGGCTGTAGACGTACCTGGCTTTCTGATCGAGTACAATATCTTTTTTGTAATCGGGATTGGCGTTCAATATGGCTTGCTCGATAGCTGCATCTGACTTATCGATGTAAGGCGTTTCTGCATGAGGCTCCCAGGCAAAAACCCCTCCATCTGCCATGAGGCTTAAATAGAGCTTTCCGTCCTTGAGTAGGTAACCCCGTACCCATTGAGCCTGAGAGGCAACCAGTTCGTCCATGCTTGGAGGAGGGCAAAGCGCTTTTGTGGTTGCAAGAGGCCCGAATTCCAATTTTCCGCTTGAAGGATCGGCTGAGGGCTCTATTTTCCATGATCCGGTGGCCTTATTGCAGTTGAGTTGCATGTGAACGGTGCCATCGGTTTTAAGATTCATGATATACAGCAAGGGATTGTCGGGACGCTGGGTGCCCTGAGCGTCGTCCATCGACTGAAATTCAACGAGCCTCCATTGTGTGCCTGCAAGGGGGGCGCCTTTCTGTTCAACAGCAGGTTTATCCTTTTCAGCCGATTCCGCGTTCGCTCCTGACTGATCGTTCTGATTTTTTATCCCGCCGGAAGTGCAGGAAGCCACAATGAACAGTGGTGAAATCAGAAACACCGCCGTTACGATAACCGATATTTTCCTGTAAAAAGACTTCATGGTTTTCGCAGGATAAAGGTTGAAGAATCAGGGAATCTCCTCTGTACGTGTCCGGTTCGCCATAATCCGCCGATAATAATTCGGGCAAAATGCCTCAGGCTTGCCGCGGAAATAAATAACAGGTATGGCTTGTTATGAGTTTCAGTTGTTATTGATCGATGATGGGTGAGGGTTAGACTGCCGCATGTTTCTCCATGCATTCCGGCAGGTCTTGAATGATCTGGCGGAGGATGTCGCCCCCAACGGAAGTCCCGAGGGATAGGCCGAAGGAACCCTTCGGACTGCCTGAGTCAGGAACCGGGCGTCAAATGCCTTTTTCTGCGTCGGGTTGCTGTACCCCTCGCCGAGGTGTGCATATTCATAAAGAGGAGATTCGTGGCATTCGGATGCCCGGTCATTCGTATCTGTTGCTCAGACGGACACTCAGGTGCCAGAAGTCATTAGCGGCGCTCTCTGAAGAAACGCAGCAGTTATGCCGGCAGCGTCGAGGATTGCCCGGCTCCCCTTTTCTCTCCTACTGGGCAATAAAGCCCGGATTATGCAGGTCTTCCTTGTTGTAGAGCAGTTCCCTGCCGTTGACGATATCGATCAGGGTTCTGCCGGCCGCATTGAGTATGGCATGCCCTGCTGCGGTATCCCACTCCATGGTTGGCGAAAATCGGGGATAGCTGTTGACTTCTCCTGATGCCACCATGCAGAATTTCAGTGAACTGCCGCAGCGAAGCACATCGAGATCCGGATTGTTCTCGCGCAGGCGTTCAAGGTAGGAGAGGGTCTTTTCATCCATATGGGAGCGGCTTGCAACAATTCTGAAGCTGTCATGAGTTCCTGGAAAAGGCATCCGCCGGGCACTTTCCATAAGCTGTTCAGTCGAGTGGATCGTGTCATTCGGCGCATCGACGTAAAAGGCGCCGGCTTTCGTCGATGCAAAATACAGCTGTCCTTTTGCAGGAGCATAGATAACGCCGAGCACCGGCTGCCCGGCACTGATAAGGGCTATGTTGACCGTAAACTCGCCGTTCCGGGCAAGAAATTCCCTTGTTCCGTCAAGCGGATCGACCATCCAGAACGCCGGCCAGGCTTTTCGCTCTGCGTAGGGTACCGGTATGCCCTCTTCACTCAGAATCGGCAGGCCGGTTTCTTCAAGTTTCCGGAGAATGAGTTCGTGACTGCTCCGGTCGGCAATGGTCAGTGGCGTATTGTCGGACTTGTATTCCGGCTGGATATCCTGACCATAGCTCTTCAGAATGCTCTGGCCGGCATCAAGAGCGGCCTGTACCGCTATTCCGATTTCAGGTAGAATCATCATATCAGATAGTAACATTGTCATGGGCTCGGCAATACTCGCTTTGCCCGAGTTCATCAGGGCACCTCGAAAAAGTTGTTCAGCATCCCGATTGCTTCGTTGCATTCAGGGTGCTCACGACACTTTTTCGAGATGCCTTTTATTCCGTGACAAGATATAGTTACTAACCGGTTTTCAAAATTTCCATACAATCAGGGCGTTCGGGACTGCTTGCACTTTCATCCTGAACCCGTTACATCTCATAGGGTTTGAGCTGAATGTAATGGCGGAAAGGAATGTCCGCCCTCCTTTATGCTCATGTCACGTTGCAGAGATTCGCTTAAACGTTAAACTTTCTGCGAATATCATCCGTACGTGACCGATTCACGCCGAGGTCGGAAAATCCAAGCCTCGATGCCGAACGCATGTGTATGCATCCGGCTTTTCGGTCGAGGCGGAACTCCACGTCATCGACGAAGCCGAAAACCGGCACCATAAAGGTCGACCAGAGATAATCGCCTTCGGTTCGTTCGATTTTTCCGCCCATTGCCGAAACAACCTGCTGCAAACGTTGCCATGCTGCCGCAGGATCATCACGGTACGTCAGCGGCTCTATGCTGTCGCCGCCGCTTCCCTCTTCGCTGCATACGCAGTTCGGAGTACCGGGGCATGGTCGCAGCTTTCCGTCGACCGGTCGGGGTGTTTCTTCAGGCGCAGGCCACAGTCCGGAAACCGTTTTAGTCACAGCGCCGAGAAAATCGTTGATGATGTCCATAACCGTCCTGTTGGTGATAGATTTATTGTGCTTCAGGCGGACCGGAATGTCCGCCCTTCTGGAGTACAGCTAACTGAAACAGAGACTCTTCACGTTTGTGAACTCCTTTATACCGTAACTTGAGAGTTCGCGCCCGTAGCCTGAGAGCTTCACACCGCCGAAGGGCAGACGGGGGTCGGATTTGACCATGGAGTTCACGAAGCAGTTGCCGGCTTCGAGTTGTGAGGCCACCGCTGCGGCGCGCACAGGATCGGCGGAGAATACCGCTGAGCCGAGACCGAACTCGCTGTCGTTGGCTATGGCTACCGCTTCGTCATCGTCAGCGGCTTCGATGACCGTGGCGACAGGCCCGAAAATCTCCTCGCCGTATGCTGCCATGCCTTTTTTAACATCCGTAAGAATAGTGGGGGGATAAAAGTATCCCTTGCCTTCGGGCATGACGCCGCCGCAAAGAAGCTTCGCTCCGGCGCGCACGCTTTCCTCTACCTGATGATGGACGCCGTCGCGGAGATCGGCGCGGGCTATGGGACCGAGCTCGGTAGCCGGATCGAAGGGATCGCCGGTCCTGGCAGCAAGCATCCTCTGCAGGAACAGTTCCTCGAAACGGCTTTTCAGCGAGCGGTGAACGATAAAGCGTTTGGCGGCTATACAGCTCTGTCCGCTGTTGAGAAGTCGCGATGCCGCGCATACGGTTACAGCTTTTTCAAGTTCGGCGTCATCGAGCACGAGATAGGGATCGCTGCCGCCAAGCTCCATTACGCTGCGCTTGAGCGCATATCCGGCTTTCGCGGCGACAGCGCGCCCTGCGGCGGTGCTTCCGGTAACCGAGACTGCCTTTACGTAAGGATGCGAGATGACCATACCAGTAAGCGTATCGACATCCTGCAGATCGATATGCAGGGTGCAATAGAGATTTTCGGGGAACCCTGCGTCGCGGAATACTTCCTCGATGGCGATGGCGCAGCCGGTCACGTTGGGCGCATGTTTGACGATGGCACCGTTTCCAGCCATGATGGCCGGCACCGCGAACCGGAAAACCTGCCAGAAGGGAAAGTTCCAGGGCATGACGCCAAGCACGAGACCGAGAGGTTCGAAGACTACCCTGCCTTTCGCTCCGTCCATATCGACCTCCTCGGGCTGCAGAAACCCTTCGGCGCGATCGGCGTAGAATTCGCAGACCAATGCGGATTTCTCGACCTCGGCAACCGCCTGGCAGAGAGGTTTGCCCATCTCGCGGGCGGCAAGAGCGGCGTAGGATTCCTTGCGTTCGCGCAGCAGGGCCGCGGCGCGATGCATCAGCAGGGCGCGTTCCGGCATCGATACCTGACGCCATGGCTTATAAGCGCGCCAGGACGAGTCGAGCAGCGACTCGATGTCGGTTGAAGACATAACTGGATATTCGGCAAGCACCTCTTCGGTTGCCGGATTGATGGTAACGATCATGGCAGCAAAAGTGAAATGGTTATAGTGGTAATTCCTGAAAATGTGCTCACTCGACTTCTTCGAGCGCATCGAAAAGTATCCTGTAGCTCTCGTACCTTCCGGCATCGATCAGTTCCTTTTCGGCCGCATTTCGTACCGCGCACTGCGGTTCTACGGTATGGGTGCAGGATGAAAAACCGCACTCCGGCATGAACTGCAGAAACTCCCTGAAGTAAAACCGCAGATTCTCCCGGGTAATGTCTGCAAGGCTGAACTCTCTGATGCCGGGAGTATCGATAACGTATCCGCCTCCCGGCAGCGGATGCATGGTGGCGTTGCTCGTGGTATGCACGCCCTTGCGGGTTTTGTAACTGGTTCTGGATGTTTTCAGGTCGCATCCGGTCAGGAGATTGATCAGGCTTGATTTGCCCACACCCGAATGGCCGCTGAAGGCCGAAATCTTCCCCTTGAGGGCTTCGGCAAGTTCGGCTATGCCGCTTTTATCGTAAACGCTGACATAACAGACGCTGTAGCCGAGATCATGATAAACGCCCATCATCCGGCGGACCTGACCATCCCGGTCGAGTTCCATTTTGTTCACCACAATGAGAACGGGAAGCTGCTCGGATTCGGCGAAAACCAGATAGCGATCGATAAGCCGGGTGGTCAGCGGCGGCTCGTATGCCGAAACCACCGGCACCAGCAGTTCGATGTTGGATGCGATTACCTGTTGTTTTTCGCGGCTCCGGTTCCGCCTGGGATCGCGCTTTCGCACCAGAGCACTGGTCCTCGGCTCGACGCGTATGATGATCCCCTGATGGGCTTCGGTGCCGCTCGGGGTATCCTGCACCTCTACAAGGTCGCCCACGGCAACCAGCGAAGCATCGGGGTTGCCGCTCCCGGTACCGGGAAAACTCCGGCAGCGAAACGTCCGTCCGTCATCGGCAATAACGATATATGCCGCCCCGGACGTGCCGGTAACGCGACCCATGCAATATAAGGCATTTGTTTTTTTTTCTTTCATCAACCCGACAGATTATCCCTTGTTACTCATTGTTCAGCCGATATCGGCAAGTGTGCTCCGTGCGTGATAGTGACGCATATACCAGCTCCGCACCATGGCATGTTCCGGTTTTCTCAGCTCTGGATCATCCCCTGCAAGCGCAAATGCCGCACGGCGGGCCGGCTCCATCAGCCGGACGTCGCGAACCGGATCGGCGAGTTTCAGACCGCTCACCATACCGGCCTGCTCCCTGCCGAGCACGTTGCCGGCGCCGCGGATTTCCGCGTCGATCTCCGAAATCCTGAAGCCGTCGGAAGTCGATGCCATTGCCTGCAGCCTCTCCCCTGCCTCTCCGGCAAGCGATGCATGGATGAGAAAGCAGCTCGATGCGTGTTTGCCCCGCCCCACGCGGCCCCTGAGCTGATGGAGCTGGGCAAGACCGAACCTCTCGGCATGTTCTATCACCATCACCGTGGCATTCGGCACATCTACCCCCACCTCGATGACCGTCGTGCCGACCAGCAGATCGAGATCTCCTGTCCTGAACCGCTCCATAACAGAATCTTTCTCTCCCTGGCTCAACTGCCCGTGTATCAGGCCGAGGCGCAAGCCGCTGAATACGCCCGACGAAAGCTCTTCGTACCCTTCCACTGCCGATCGGAGATCGATTTTTTCCGATCCCTCGACCAGCGGGTAGACAATATACGCCTGCCGACCAGATCGCACCTCGCGATGAAGAACATCGTAAACCCGGTTTTTCGACGACTCCGCCACCAGATGGGTCTCTACCGGCAACCTGCCCGCCGGCATGGCATCGATAACGGAAACGTCGAGGTCGCCAAAGCCGGCCATGGTAAGCGTTCTCGGAATCGGGGTGGCGGTCATCAGCAGCACGTGCGGGCTTCCGGCCTTGTCCTGGAGCGCCTTGCGCTGCAACACGCCGAAACGGTGCTGTTCGTCTATGATCACGAGTCCGAGGCGTGAAAACGAAACGGCATCTTCGATCATGGCGTGTGTGCCGACAGCTACCGTTGCCCGACCGTCAGCCAGAGCGGCAAGCGCCTCCTGCCGTTCGCGCTTCGGCTGCCGACCTGCCAGCAGGACCGCCTCGATGCCGAGCGGGTGCAGCGAGCGCTTCAGCGAGAGGTAGTGCTGCACGGCAAGGATTTCCGTCGGGGCCATGAAGGCAGACTGCAGTCCGTTATCGGCGGCAAGCGCCATCGAAAAAAGCGCTACCATGGTTTTGCCCGATCCTACATCGCCCTGCAAAAGGCGGTTCATGGGCCTGTCGCGCCTAAGGTCGCGATAGATTTCGCGGATCACCCGCTTCTGCGCATCGGTGAGGTCGAACGGCAATGTTTCGTAAAAACGTCCGGCAATCGGGCCGGAATGGGTCAACCGCGGCGCGCTGCTGTTGCGTTCGAGGTGCGCGTGCCTCAAGGCAAACAGCAGTTGCGTGTAGAACAGTTCCGTCCATTTCATCCGGTTCCGGGCGGCTTCGAGCCGCTCCGGAGAAGCCGGAAAATGTATTTCGCGGTAGGCATCGGCAAGCGGCATGAGAGCGTACTCCCGAAGCATGCTTTCGGGAAGGTTCTCCCTCCCGCCCGGTGCGTACCGGCTGAAAGCCCCGGCAATAATGGTACGCAACTGGCGGGATCCGAGTCCCCCCTGTTTCATTGCCGCGGTGGTGGTATACAACGGAATGATTCCGCCGGTATGGAACAGTTCATAATCTGACCTCCCTTCCGCGGCATTTCCCGAAAGGTGCTCGTAATCGGGATGCTGCATCTGCGCCTGGCTGCCGAAAAAACCGACTTTGCCATGCACGGCAAGCTCGTCGCCGGGTTTGAGGCTGGAAGCGAAGTATCGCACCCCTTTGAACCAGGTCAGCTCTATTCTGCCGGATCCGTCATCGAGCACTGCCTTGAATCGCATTCTGCCGGGCCCCGTCCCTTCCTGCCGGGCCTGCACGACCCTGCCGACAACCGTCGTGCTTTCGCCGGTGCGAAGGCTCCCTATAGAACATATCGTGCGGCGGTCGAGATAGCGGCGCGGAAAATAATCGAACAGCTCTTCGGGCGAAGCGATTCCTTCGGCAGCGAGAATGGCGGCTTTTTTCGGTCCAACGCCCTTCAATGCCGTCAGTGGAGTGAGTCCGGCCATAGGAAAGCAGTTGTATCTCGATAGTATTTCTTGTATATTAGCAACCTTATTATTTTATTGCAGGTCAAATCAATTTTCTGCACGAGAAAGCACTGAAATCAACATGAAACAGGATATTCACCCAAAGTATACGAAAGTTACCGTAAACTGCGCCAACTGCGGCAACGCATTCGAGACCCGTTCAACCCGCAATACCATCAAGGTTGACATCTGCAACAACTGCCATCCTTTCTACACCGGCAAACAGGTGCTGGTCGATACCGCCGGACGCGTCGAACGTTTCAACAAACGGTTCGCGAAATCCGCGGCAGCACAGGCAAAGGCCAACTAAGGGAATCCATCAGCATAAACCTGGAGGGGAACCGCTATGAGTGTCAAAGATGTCGCACAGAAGATTGAACCGAAAATGAAAAAAACCATCGAAGCCTTTCAGCATGAAATCGCTTCGATACGGACAGGCAAAGCCACCACGGCCCTGCTCGACCGGGTGAAGGTCGAAGCATACGGGCAGCTCATGCCGCTCAAGCAGGTCGGCAACGTGGGCGTTATGGACGTGCATACCCTGATCGTGCAGGTCTGGGACAAATCGATGGTTTCGGCAGCGGAAAAAGCCATCCGCGACGCCAATCTCGGCCTCAACCCGGCCGCCGACGGCCAGAATATCAGGGTAGCAATTCCGCCGCTTACAGAGGAACGCAGAAAGGAGTTTGTCAAGCTTACCCGAAAGTTCGGGGAGGATTCGAAAGTCTCGCTGCGCAACCTCCGCCGCGACATGATCCACGAAATAGAAAAACTCGAAAAAGAGAAGGCTATCGGCGAGGACGAGAAAAACCGCGGCAAAAAGGAAGCCGACGACCTTTTGCACAAGTTCGAGAAGCAGCTTTCTGATCTGATTGCTCAGAAAGAGAAAGAGATCATGGAAGTCTGACCATCAGAGCATTTTACATTATTCAGAAAAAGCCGGTACTCCCGGCTTTTTTTATTGCATAGATGAAAAAAGACGCTTATATTAACGATTGTTAAGAAGCAAAAACCCGAATAGGAATATGAAACATCGCGAAACCAGAATAATGTGCGGCGGTTGTCGTTATGGCAAAATACCACCTGCCGGCACAAAAAAGAGAAAATCGCGGATGTAAACAGCATGTTTCATATTCGGGGTGTGTCTCCAGAAAGCCGGTTCAGAGTGCCAGAACCGGCTTTTTTTATTTCCAGAAAAACGCTAAAAACCAGTACTACCATGTCCGTTCATACCCCGGAAACAAACAGCCAGGCCATCCCGCTGCCCATCGTCAAGCTTAACCGCGCCGTGCTGCTTGCCGGCGTTATCGGAGCGATCGCTTTGCAGCAGCCCGTCTTCGTTACCGTGCTTTTCTTCATCATCCTGCCGGCAGTGCTTTTCGGCAGGCGTGCAAGCCTGATCTATATTATCGGCTCGCGCCTGCTTGCCGGGAAAACAGAGGGCACGCCTGTGGAAAGCCCGCAACTGATGCGCTTCAATAACGCCATAGCCGCAATCCTGCTCGGCGCGGCGCAGCTTGCTTTCCTGCTCGATGCGCCGCTGGCGGGATGGGTGCTTTCCGGCATCGTGGGGATTGCGGCCGCCGTGGCGCTCGGGGGGTTCTGCTTCGGCTGCTTCCTGTACTATCAGTTCAACCTGCAGCGCTACAGGCTTTTCGGAAAATGAACCTCGCTTTCCTCTTTACAACAGCAATAAAAGACAACGCCATGAAACAGAACAAACCCTACCGTTTCGAAACCCTTGCCCTGCATGCCGGCCAGCCGGTCGATGACACCCTCTCCCGCGGAGTGCCGGTCTACAGGACGACATCGTATCTTTTCAGGGATACGGAACATGCGTCTAACCTTTTTGCCCTGAAAGAGCTCGGCAATATCTATACCCGACTCATGAATCCTACCACCGATATCCTCGAACGTCGCATAACGGAGCTTGAAGGCGGGGCCGCCTCGGTTGCTCTCGCATCCGGAACGTCGGCCATCTTTTATGCCATCATCACCCTTGCCGAAGCGGGAGACGAGATCGTCGCCGCCAGCAACCTCTACGGAGGAACCTATACGCAGTTTGACGCCATACTGCCGAAACTCGGCATTAAGGTGAACTTCGTCGATCCAGGGGACCCGGAAAACTTCCAGCAGGCCATCACGCCAAAGACCAGGGCGCTCTTCATCGAAACCATCGGCAATCCTGCGCTCGACTACACAGACGTGCGGGCTGTCGCCGATGTCGCGCACCGCAACGGGCTTCCGCTGATCGTCGATGCGACCTTCACGACCCCTTATCTGCTGAAATCGATCGAACTCGGGGCGGATATCGTGGTGAATTCCCTGTCGAAATGGATCGGCGGACACGGCACCGCCATAGGAGGGAGCATTACCGATGCCGGACGGTTCGACTGGTCGAAGGGCCGCCACCCGCTCTTCACGGAACCCGATGCCAACTATCACGGACTGCGGTGGGCGCTCGATCTTCCCGAGCCGCTGGCTCCGATTGCTTTTGCCCTGCGGGTTCGTACGGTACCGCTGCGGAATCTCGGCTCGTGCATTTCGCCCGACAATGCGTGGATATTTCTGCAGGGACTTGAAACCCTGCATGTGCGGATGGCACGGCATTGCGAGAACGCTCTGAAAGTGGCAGCCTACCTGCAGAACCATCCGAAAGTTGCATGGGTTCGCTATCCGGGTCTGCAGAGCGACCCGTCCCACGAAGCGGCGGCGAAAGCGCTGAAAAACGGCTTCGGCGGCATGGTGGTATTCGGCCTGAAAGGAGGATACGATGCTGCCGTCAGGCTGATCGATTCAATCGACCTCTTTTCGCACCTTGCCAACGTCGGAGACGCGAAAAGCCTTATTCTTCACCCGGCCAGTACCTCGCACAGCCAGTTATCCGAAGAACAGCGCCGTTCCGGAGGCCTTCCGGACGATCTGATACGGCTCTCCATCGGTCTGGAACATCCGGACGACCTGATCGGGGCGCTCGAAGACGCATTGCAGCTCCTGCCGTAAACGATACATGCAGGCTGCAGCTATAGCGGTTCAGGTTGCCCGCTTACCGGGCAACCTCGATTGTCCATTCGATCAGTTTCTGCTGAAGCTCGTCCCTGACCGTGCGGAATACCGCAAGCTGTTCTTCAACGCCGCCAGCTGCCTCCACGGGATCGTCTACCGGCCAGTAATACCGGTTGCCGTCCATCAGGCCCGGCCAGATGCGCGGGCAGGTCGCCTGCGCCCTGTTGCACACGACGATGAGATAATTCACGGGCACCCTGCCAAGAAAAACCTCAACCGTTTTGGGCTTCTGGTCGCCGATTTCGATGCCGATTTCCCGCATGACCTCTACGGCAAGGGGATGCACCTCGTCTTTGGGATCGAGCCCGGCGCTCATGACCTCGAAACGGTCGCCGGCGATATGGCGGAGCAATCCTTCGGCCATCTGGCTCCGCGCCGAATTGCCGGTGCAGAGAAAGAGCACGTTTTTTTTCTTTTCCATTACTGTATCAGATAGAACGTTGGTAAACCGGTACCGTCAACGAGGTAAACCGTATCAGTTCCTCATCGACTCGAAAAGTTTCTCGTAGGAACTTTCGCGCTGTCGGGGCGCTGTTTGGCCAGTAACGAGATAGATCACTTCGCGAGCGATTTTCGTGGCATGATCGGCAATACGCTCAAGGTATCGGGAAACGCTCAGTACCGCTATGAGTTGCTCGGCATCCCCGGATGGGACTTTCATTGCAGCCATGACGTTTCTCACGATTGACCGGTGTATGTAATCGATATCGTCCTCGAAATCGAAAACCTTTGAGGCTTTAGCTGTATCCCTTTCCGAAAAGGCCACGATTGCGCAGTGCAGCATTTCGGCAACCTTCGCGCCGACGTTATCAAGATCGTATTGCTGATGCAGGTAACTGTCTATATCGGCCACCCGCTCGACGATGTGCACGGAAAGATCACCGATTCGGGCCATATCGTCATTGATTTTCATGATCGCCACTATGGTACGCAGATCTCTTGCGACCGGCTGCTGCAGCGCAAGGAACGACAGGCATTGCGACTCGAGACGAACTTCGGCCTCGTCTACCTGGCAATCGACGTTTTTTACCCGGCGGCATTTTTCGCTGTCCATCTCTTTAAGGGCTTCAAGAGCAAGAAGCAGGTTCAGGCGAACTTGCGAAGCAAGCAGAACAATCGCACCGGAGAGTTCCCTGATCAGTTCGTGCATGGGACGTTCGAACATGGCTGACGTATTAGAGTTTCTTGTAAAAGAACAGGCTGTTTCATCCGAAACGCCCGGTGATGTAATCTTCCGTCTGCTTCCTGAGTAACCTCATTGAATTATTGCCTTATTGCCCGATCATACCGGAATGCTGCAGCATCACACCGGCATCGTAAAAATGAAACGTCACATTTCAATCATACCATGACGCGGAGGATGTTAAGATACGTTCCGAAGTGTTGCATTACTGTTACAGGCGGGTTACGGAATCGTTAAATCAAAAGTCATGCTGCAAGAAAGGGAAAAAAGCCCGGCGCATTTTTATGGGATTCTCCATGGCGTCCCATCACGAGCAGGCGAATTTCATACTGCAGTTCGAGTACCGTTTCCGGAAGACTGTGCTGTGTCGATGCTGAGTCGAAATCTCCCCTGCGCAGGGTTTTAGAGAGATGTCCCTTATTAGTTTTCCGACAATTCGTTATATTTGTGATTGCATAACGAATATCTCTCACCAACGTCTGCTCGAAATTCTGACTGCAGGAAATCTTTCAACCGGAACGTAGGAATATTGCTGGCACACCCGATACATAACCTTATATATTCAGGTTTTTTGTTTTAAATTCCTTATATTTTTATTATAATAACTCCATAACCAACAAAACAGAAGGACGACTCCTTGCGGGTCGGTAAAGAAGGGAAAAAAGGCTGCCGGTCACAGATCATAAGCCGCTTTCGCCATGAGGCACCTGAAAGCGGCATTTTTCTGAAGGGCGGAATAACCGTAACGATATAACGAAATAACAAAACGAGTATGCTTTATCGGTTGCAGGACAGCGATATCGAACGCTTCATCGAAGAGGACGTGCCGTACGGGGATCTCACCACCTCGCTGCTCGGCATCGGCGGCAAACAGGGAACCATTACCTTTACGAGCCGGCATCACACTGTGCTCTCGTGCACAGAGGAGGCGGCAAGGGTACTGGAGAGGTGCGGAGCGACGGTGCTGTCGATCCTGCCAAGCGGCACGGAGGTGGAATCCGGAACGACGTTCCTTGCTGCATCGGGAAGCGCGGCAAGCCTGCATGCGGGCTGGAAGGTGGCTCTGAACCTTCTGGAATACGCTTCGGGCATAGCCACCCGAACCGCCAAAGTGGTGCAGGCAGCACGATCGTCCAATCCCGGCATCTCGGTGGTCACCACCCGGAAGTCGTTTCCCGGCACGAAGAAAGTGGCGATCAAGTCCATCATGGCGGGAGGAGCGCTCCCCCACCGGCTTGGACTTTCGGAAACCATTCTCGTGTTTCGCCAGCATACAGCATTTCTCGGCGGTCTCGACCGGTTCCTCGACGGACTTGCCCGACTTAAAGCCTCGGCGCCTGAAAACCGGGTGATCGTCGAAGCCGATACGGCCGAAGAGGCGCTGAAAATCGCCGCCGCCGGAGCCGACGTGGTGCAGGTTGACAAAATGCCGGCAGACGAGCTCGCCATTCTCGCCGGTGAAATACACCGCGAGTTCCCTGGCGTGAAGCTTTCGGCGGCTGGAGGCATCAACGCAGAGAATGCTGCAGCATACAGCGCTACCGGCGTTGATATCCTCGTACTCTCGTCGGTCTATTTCGGCAAGCCTGCCGATATCTGCGTCGTCATACAACCCTGAATAAAAATATCCTTAAACCATACAGTTATGTCACAATCCATCAGACGTTCCACAATTCTGCTTTTACTGATCCTGTTGGCTGCTGCTCCGGCAATGGCAGGAGAAATCAGGCTTTCCGTTGCCGCAAGCCTTAAAGAGGTAATCAATGAACTCACTGCGAAGTATGAAAAAGCTCATCCAGGAACCGTGTTCGTGAACAATTATGGCGCTTCGGGGGCTCTGGCCGGTCAGATCGAGCACGGGGCTCCCGCAGACCTGTTCATTTCGGCAAACATCAAATGGATGGATCACCTGAAAGAAAAAAAGCTCGTCCAAGAGAAGAGTATCGGAAACTTTGCAAGAAACACCCTTGTGTTCACCGGATCGACAGGCATAAAAGTAACCGGTATGAACGATCTTGCCAGACTCGACAAGATCGGCATCGGAAGCCCTAAAAGCGTTCCGGCCGGAGAATATGCACAAACCGCCATCAAAAATGCGGGTCTGGAGCAGCAGCTTCAGGGCAAGCTGGTAATAGCCAAGGATGTGCGCGAGTGCCTGATGTATGCTGAGCTGGGCGAGGTTGACGGTTCCTTCGTCTACCGCACCGATGCGCTGCAGGGCAAAAAAACAAAACTGCTCTTCACCGTGCCGCAGAAGCTCTATCCCGAGGTGGTCTATCCGGTAGCCCTGACGGTAAAAGGCGCGACGAACAGAGATGCTGAGGGTTTCTTCAACTATCTCAAGGGTCGCGAAGCAAAATCGGTGCTGAAAAAATACGGTTTCATCCTGTAACTCTCCTGAAAAAAACGATCAGCAATGTTGTTGCTCACACCCGAAGACATACAGGCCATCCTGCTCTCGCTGAAGGTGGCGCTGACGGCAACGATTCTGTCGCTGCCTCTGGGGTTCGCAACGGCTTGGCTGATGGTGTTCCGTTCGTTCAGGGGCAAGATGCTGCTGGAGGTACTTGTCAATCTGCCGCTTACCCTTCCACCGGTAGTTATCGGCTACTTCCTGCTGCTTATGCTCGGAAGGAACGGATGGGCCGGCAAGTTCCTCGATGCATGGGGCATACAGATCGTCTTCACGTGGAAAGCGGCCGTGATCGCTTCGGCTGCAGTAGGATTTCCTCTTCTCGTCCGTTCCATCAGGCTCGGCATGGAATCGATCGACCGGCAGCTCATACAGGCATCGCGCAGCCTCGGCGCAAGGTGGTTCGATACGCTCCTGACTGTGGTGCTGCCGCTCTCAATTCGGGGAATTCTTGCCGGTTCTTCGCTGATGTTCGCCAGAAGCCTCGGCGAGTTCGGAGCAACCATCATCGTGGCGGGAAACATTCCCGGCCTGACCCAGACCATTCCGCTCGCTATTTACGATTACGCAAGCTCTCCATCGAGCACCATGATGGCGCTCTCGCTCTGTATCGTTGCCGTAGCAATTTCCGTTCTGGTGCTTTTCCTGCATGAGATGCTCGGACGCAACCTCGAAAAGAAGGAGTCGCTGTGAGGCTGCAGATCGATGTCGTTAAAACCCAGGGAAACTTTACGCTGCAGGCAGCCGCCTCGGTGGAAGGCCGGCGCACAGGTATTTTCGGCCAATCGGGCTGCGGCAAATCAACGCTGGTGCACCTGATCTCCGGTCTCCTGCAGCCGGACAGAGGAGAAATCGTACTTGATGACCTGACGCTTTTCAGCAGCGTAAAAAAGATTTCGCTGCCACCTGAACAGCGCCGCATCGCCATCGTGTTCCAGCAGGCGATGCTTTTCCCGCATCTCGGCGTAAAAGCGAATCTCCTGTATGGCTACAAACGGTGCAACACGGCAAACAGGCGCATCGACCCGCAAGCCATCATTGACGTACTGCAGCTCGAACCGCTCATGAAGCGGGGGGTAAACCGTCTCTCCGGCGGGGAAAGACAGCGGGTTGCGTTGGGACGAGCGGTGCTTTCAAACCCGCGGCTTTTGCTGATGGATGAACCGCTTTCGGCGCTCGACGACGCCCTGCGTTTTCAGATCATTCCCTATCTGAAAAGCGTGAGCGCGGAGTTCGGGATCCCCTATCTCTTCATTTCGCATTCGGTGCTTGAAATGCAGCTGATGACCGACCGGATTCTGGTCATGAAAGAGGGAAAAATCACCGAAGAGACCACGCCCGACCAGCTTGCCCGAAACAGGATGGCCGGGAGCCAGACCGGTTATATCAACCTGCTAACCCTGAAGAATCCGGTGATGGAAAGCGGACTCTATCGCTATCCATGGGGCACAGGAGAGCTGCTGATTTCCAACGGGCAACCGGGTGAATCGTCGCTTTTCGAACTCACCTCGCGCGACATCATCCTTTTCAAACAGCATCCTGAGGCCATCAGCGCAAGAAACCTTCTGGAGTGCACCGTCAGGGAACTGTTCCGTTCTGACGGCAGGGTAGGTGTGGTACTGGCGGTACACAACGAAACACTTGTAGCCGAAATCGTGCGCTCCGCAGCCGAGGAACTCGACATCACTGAAGGATCGACACTCTTTGCCGCAATAAAAGCCTCTTCGTTCAGAAGGCTCAATTGAGTCTCTGTCAACTTTTTATCTCCTCCTGCTGTTAACTGTTTGGCAGAATTGAATGTAACGGCACAATCCATGAAAACTTCCGGCAGAAGGGTTTGTTTTATGACCGGCGCGTCCGGCAAACTTGGCAGCGAAATAGCGCTTTCTGTTGCCGGGCAGGGCTACACGATATTCTTTACATGGCATCACGCCGAAGAAAAAGCGAGGGAAACGCTTGAACGGCTGAGGTGGGTGAGCCCTGAATCGGAGATGGTGCAGTGCGATATTTCGAATCCGTCGGAAATCGCTGCGGCATTCGAAAGGTTCCGGGAGCTGTACGACCGGCTCGACCTCCTGATCGCCAGTGCGTCGAACTTCTATCCCACAAGACTTCCCGAGATAACAGAAGAGGAGTGGGACAACCTGGTCGGCACCAATCTGAAGGGCACCTTTTTCACCATGCAGGAGGCCGCGCGGATCATGATGAAACAGCCGTTCGTATCGCGCATTATCACCTTGACCGATATTTCCGCCGGTCTGGTGTGGAAAAGTTATGCGCCCTATACGGTCTCGAAAGCCGGCGTCCAGCACCTCACGAAAATTTTTGCCCGCGAGTTCGCACCCGGCATTCTCGTGAACTCGGTTGCGCCCGGCACCATCAGCAGCTATCCGTCGCGCGAAAACGAGCCGGAAGAAAGGCTGCTGGAAAAAATCCCGCTCGGAAGGGCGGGAGACCCTCTCGATATTGTCAGGACCATCCTCTTCCTCATGGAGAGCGATTACATAACCGGAGAGGTGATCAATGTGGACGGTGGGAGGGTTATTTCCTGAGTCGGAATACCCTATGTTGTTTCGGCATAATGTCCTTATATTGTTTATTGTTGTTATTACAGAAAATTCGGTTCAACACCAATTCAACCCGTTATGGAACAGGAAGTCCCGGTAGTCATACACAGCAACAGTGAATCCGAGCAGGATAGTCATGCCGATTCACCGATACCAGAGCAGGTTAAGGAGCTTGGCAACACGGTTTCCGATGCTGTAACTTCGTTCATGGAGAGCGAACAGTACGAGCAGTTGAAACAGACTGCGGCAAGGGTGAAAACCTATATCAGGGAAAACCCGGTTCCAGCCATGCTCTATACGCTGGGAGCAGGAACACTGCTTGGTTTTATCCTGAAACGACGGCATTGAATCGCCGTCCTATTTTTCCCTTATCATCATGATTCGCCAGATGCTGAAAAACAGAGGTGGCAGCGCGCCGAAATCAAAACATACCAGCATCCCTACGCTGATAGAAGAGAGCGTCACCTCCACTTTCGAGGATGTGACCGCAATCATCGAGGCGAAAATCGAGCTGGTCAAGATAGATCTGACAAAAAAAATTTCAGTGGTGGCATCCATGATCATGCTCGTTGTCGTGCTGCTGATCGGCCTGGCATACCTGATTACGACCGTTGCCCTGCTGCTTGGCGAACTGACCGGCCATATGTTCATCGGATACCTGCTGGTAAGTCTCGTTTTTATTTCGTGTTTTTTCTTTTTCATCAAGATCAGGCCGGATATACTGCCCAACCTGATACAGAAACTTCTTCTTTCCGCACATGACTACAAATGACACGCTTGACGGCATCCATGCCCGTATAGAAGATCTTCAGAATACCATCGCCGAAAAGGAAGAGCAGATCAGGGACAGGGCTCGACAGTTGAAAGAGGATCTGCAGACCGAACTGTCTCCGGAAGAAATCGTCAGAAAGCACCCTTTTGAAACTGCCGGCGCGGTTCTGGCCGTCGGATTCATGATCGGCAGAGCGCTGAAACCATCATCCCGTAAAATCCGGACGGCGCCAGCCGCACAACCCGTACATACGTCGTCGCCCGCCAGAACCGCAATGGGGTCTATCGGAATCGATATCCTTCGTTCGGCAAAAGATCTTGGTTTCACCTACCTGCAACGCTATCTCGACCGGAAAATCCGCTGATCCCGTTACTATCCTGTACCTGTATGCCCGAAACATCCCCGGCAGGATGCAAGAAACCGAAACACCCCGCAGGGGTGTTTTATCGGGATTTTCCGTACCTTGTCATAAGCACGGCCAAGCCCGACTTAAGGGAAGGCCAAGTATTCCATTTATTCAGCCACCATGATCGCAACAACAATCGCTACCGGCAATAAAGAGCATTTTTATCTTAACCGGACGGCAAGAACGCTGTTTCAGCAGCATGATCCGGAATTTCTACGCCTTTCTGCTGATATGCAGGAAAGCCAGAAAAAAGCCGAAGAACAGTCGAAAATACTCAACAGCCATATCGCTTCCGGCGAGGGCATTCTTCCCGCCCAGCTGCATGGCATGAAACTGCTGCACGAAGTACTGCATTATGTGCTTTCGAAAACCGCTGCGCGACGCAATCCGGGACTTCTTGCCGATGTACGGAGGATTTTCGAAGAGTCGCTTCCGGAGCGGGACACTGCACGGTATCTTAACCGCTTCCTTGAATCGTTTCCGACAGCTGGTATTTTCAGCGGAACTGAAAAGACAGATGTCTTTCTGCAGGAAAAGGCTAACCGCGAGGAGGTGCTCGAAGAGTCCCTGCTGGTCTGGCTGAACAACCAGAATCCCGCGCTCGATCGACTTTCAGCATACATCTCCGACAAGAAGCTGCGCGAAGAAAACGCCTACGCGAAACTCATCCAGGTTATGCTCGGGGCGATGAAAGCGATGGGGCCTGCCGGACCTGGCAATACGGATCTGGCGGAACTGATAACCATGCCTATCCGGCATGCACCGAACTCCATCCTCGACCAGCTGCGCTATATCAGGCTGAACTGGGCGGATCTGCTCGAAGGGTCGCCGTTCTGGCCGCTTCTTGCCGAAGCGATCGCCTATATACAGGATGAGGATCGCTACCTCTTTTTTGAAAACCTCGCGGCCTCGCCCGAGAGCCGGAAAGATGGCGGCTGGTTCGAAAAGGGTGCTCAGGCTCCTGATTTCAGCTCGCTCGACAATGCTCCGGCAAACTACTCTCCCGACTCTTCGTGGATGCCCGAGGTGGTGATGATCGCCAAAAGCACCTACGTCTGGCTCGATCAGCTGAGCAGGAAGTATGGTCGCCACATCGCCCGCCTGCAGGACATTCCGGACGAAGAACTCGATATGCTGGCCGGAAGGGGGTTCACCTCGCTCTGGCTCATCGGTCTGTGGCAGCGCAGTCCCGCGTCGCAGAAAATCAAGCAGATTCAGGGCAACCCGGAAGCGAAGGCTTCGGCTTATGCGCTCGACCGGTATGATATCGCCGACGACCTCGGCGGCTATGAGGGTTACCTGAACCTTCGTCACCGGGCCATGCAGCGAGGCATCCGCCTTGCAAGCGATATGGTGCCGAACCATACGGGCATCGATTCCGATCTCGTGAAAAACTGCCCTGACTGGTTTCTTTCCTCTCCGTGGCCGCCCTATCCGAACTATACCTACAACGGACCGAACCTGTCGAGCGATCACCGGTACGGCATCTATATCGAGGATGGTTACTGGAACCGTTCGGATGCAGCGGTCACCTTCAAGCGCGTCGATCACTCGAATGGCGATACCCGATACATTTATCATGGCAACGACGGCACAAACATGCCGTGGAACGACACAGCCCAGCTGAACTTTCTGAGCGCCGAGGTGCGCGAGGGAGTTATCCAGCAGATCCTGCATGTCGCGCGCATGTTCCCCGTCATTCGCTTCGATGCCGCAATGGTGCTTGCAAAACGGCACATCCAGCGCCTCTGGTTCCCTCTGTCCGGCCATGAAGCCGCAGTACCGTCGAGAACCGCGCACAGCATGAGCATGGCGGATTTCGATGCGGCAATACCGGTCGAGTTCTGGCGGGAGGTGGTGGACAGGGTTCAGACCGAGGTTCCCGATACCCTGCTGCTTGCCGAAGCATTCTGGATGCTCGAAGGATATTTCGTTCGTACGCTCGGCATGCACCGCGTCTATAACAGCGCGTTCATGCACATGCTCAAAAAGGAAGATAACGCCGGATACCGCTACCTGATCAAGAATACGCTGGAGTTCGATGCGGAGATCCTGAAGCGATACGTTAACTTCATGAACAATCCGGACGAGGATACCGCAATATCGCAGTTCGGCAACGGCGACAAGTATTTCGGCATCTGCATGATGATGATCACCCTGCCTGGCCTGCCGATGTTCGGGCACGGCCAGATTGAGGGATTCCACGAGAAATACGGCATGGAGTACGCCAAAGCCTATTACGACGAACAACCCGACGACCATCTTGTTGCACGGCATTACCGGGAGATTTTTCCGATCATGAAGAAACGTCCGCTCTTTGCCGAGGTATGCAATTTCTTCCTGTACGATGTCTACAGTCCTGAAGGAACGGTCAACGAAAACATCTTCGCCTATTCGAACCGGCTTGGCAACGAGAAGGCTCTTTTCATCTTCAATAACACCATCAACCGGGCTTCCGGCTGGATCAGGACCTCGTCCGGATACAAGTTCGGTGATGCAATCCGGCAGTCGTCTCTTGTCGATGGACTGGAACTGAGCGCCGATGGCACAATGTTCGTTATTTTCAGGGATCATGCATGCGGACTTGAATTCATCCGTCCGGCATCTCAGCTTGCTTCTGAAGGACTGTTTGTGTCGCTTGACGGCTATCGCTACAATCTCCTTCTCGACTTCCGGGAGGTCAGGCCATCGAAGCTTCGCCCCTATGATCTGCTCTGCCAGGAACTGGACGGACAGGGAATCGGCTCAATAGAACATGCCGTGCTCCAGATGAGCCTCTCGGGCCTGCACCGTCTCATAACCGGATTCCTCGGTTCAGAGGTACTGCCCGTGCCGGAAGAACAGTCGGCTGACGAATCCGGGCAGGAAGCGTTCGGTAAAAGGCTGCTCACCCTTATTGAAAAGGTCGCCGTCATTTACGGAGATCTTGTCGATAAGAAAATCGCGGTACCTGAAGGTATCGATATCAGGTCTCTTGCGCTGTACCGGGCCTCCGAACGGCTGATGCAGCGACATGATAATCCGGAGGACGGAAACGACAGAATGCTGATGCTCCACTGGATCGTCTTCGACGCAGTGCAGAAGCTGCTCGGAGAGAACCAGCTGCTGAATACGAACATCGTTGACGCCTGGCTGATGCACGACAGCCTGAACGCGTTTTACAACGGAATCGGCATGACCGGCATTGCCGGCGGAACGGTTGCCGACCTGCTCGCCTGCCTGCTTTCCGCTCCGGATGCAGCAGATAAAGAAGAGCCTGAAATAATAGTGCTGGAAAGCATGAAGAAACTGTACGATACCTGCAGAGGTTCGGTAGAACGATTGCTGCAGATAGAGTACCGATACCAGAAAAGATGGTTCCGCATTGAAGGGTTCACCGCCTTGACGGCATGGCTTGGGCGCATCGCAAGAACTGAAGCAATGATTGCCCCGGAGCCGGAACCCGCTGACGCTGCATCTGAAGCCGCATGGAGCAAAGCCCTGAAGCAGCTCGACATGCAGGCATTCCTTGCCGGTTACGAGCTTGGGGGATTGCTGGCGGCTAAAGAAATGGTGCCGGCAACTGAAGAGGAATTGATTTCCTGAACCAGATGGGACTTATGGGACTTATGGGACTTATGGGACTTATGAAAGAATAAAGACAGTGTTTGCGAACTATGCAAGTATTTTGTTCTTTTTCTCTTGTCGCATTCGTCCGTCCTATAAGTCCCATGAGTCCCATTCCTCGATCTATCTCCCCCGACTTCTTGCCTGCAGACGGGCCTGGGTCATCCGCTCCCGGATTCCTCCTTCTTTGAGAAAATCCTTTTCAAGCTTTTGTATTTGCCGATCAAGAAGGTAGTTGGTCTGATGAATGAGGCAGATGGCAATATTTGCAATCACTTCTGCAGAACGGGTTTCAACGAATTCCCGAAATGCCTCATAAGTCACTTTTGGACCGCTTGCAATTTTTCTCACATAGAGCGCTTCAGGCGACTGTTTTTCCCAAACCGAAAATCCATGCACTCGCAGATAGTCATAGTAGTCCTGAAGAAGCTCTTCAAGGCTCGCCCTGGCTACGCTGGTCAGTTTGATTTCAGTCTCTTTCGATGTCCCGGCAGCCTGACTGCCCTCGGCGATGTTCTGCTTGCCTGATCGCGCAGCCTGTACCATCTGATCGACAGTACGGTCTCCCCTGCTGATAAACCGCTGGCAGAACCGACACGTGATGTCATAGACTATTTCGGATTTCCGGTAAGACAGGAGTTCCCGGTAACCCCCGTGAGGCAGGATGATCTTGGTCATGAGGCATCGTGTCTGGGACTTATGGGACTTATGGGACTTATGGGACTTATGAAAGAATAAAGACAGTGTTTGCGAACTATGCAAGTATTTTATTCTTTTTCTCTTGTCTCATTCGTCCCATCAGTCCCATATGTCCCATTCACCTGCGCCCTTAAAAGCACAAAAACGGGCACCTGCCCGCTTCTGTGAAATTATGCCGCACTCCGTCCCGGCTTACTGCCAGCCGCCGACGATTTCGAATATCTCGCGGTCGCCGATTGGTACAGGCACCGAGGATTTCGGGTTTTCGGAGAGAATGTCTTCGGCAATCTGAAGGTATGGCTGCAGGCACTCTTCCTTTCCTTCTTCGCTGTCGTCCATGGCGAAGAGGGTTTTTCCGGCAAACCGGCTCCTGCGGATCAGTTCGTGATAGGGTACTTTGGCGAGCAGCCTGGTTCCGACCTTTTCGGCGAACTGGTCGAGCATGTTTGTGCCTCCGCCTTTGGCGTAGTCTACCCTGTTGGCTACGATGCCGGCCAGCTTGACCTTGTAGCGGACGCTTTTCTGCTGAATGGCCATGCAGAGGCGGTTGGCGGCAAAGATGCTGTCGAAGTCGTTGGTAGCGATAATGATGGCGTAGTCTGCATAGTTGAGCGGTGCACTGAATCCGCCGCAGACCACGTCGCCGAGCACGTCGAAGAGGATGACGTCGTACTTGTCGTAGAGACCAAGCTCCTGGAGAAGGGTGACCGATTCGCCTACGACATAGCCTCCGCAGCCGCTTCCTGCGGGTGGGCCGCCGGCTTCGAGGCCGTCGATACCGGCATAACCGGTTTCGATGATATCTTCGGCAGTGAGATCTTCGTGATGGAAATCAACCTCTTCGAGCGCTTCGATCACGGTTTTCTGGAGCTTGCCGGTAATGGGAAAGGTGCTGTCGTGCTTGGGGTCGCAGCCGATCTGCAGTACCTTGGCTCCCTTGAGGGCCAGGGCTGCGGATATATTGGCGCTGGTCGTGCTCTTGCCGATACCTCCCTTGCCGTACACCGCTAAGACTAAACTCATAATGAGAACAGGATAATGTGGTTGAATAAAATCCTTATCCGCCGAGCGACTCTTTTGCCTGCCTGAATACGTCGGCGGTAATACAGCTCTCGCCCTGCTGTCGGGCGAAGGTTTCGGTATTCTTGCGAACTTTCTTGCGAACGAAGAACGGAACCTTCTTGAGCATATTCTCCGCTTCATCGGTCCAGCTCATGCCGTCAGGATCGGTTGCCTGTGCCGGAGTTGCGACGGATGTCGCGCTCTCAGGCCCGTTCGACTCGTGGCCGTTCGACGAAACTGCCGTATCAGGTTGCAAAGCGGCTTCCTCTTCGTATTCCAGTCCGGCATCGCCGAAAAAGTCTATGAGATGCTTTTCGAGGCCAAGTTTGCATGAGATGTAGACCCTGTCGGCCATAACGTCTGCTCCGTCGAACCCGAAAAACGGGTAGTAGCCGAGCAGGTGGTTTTCGATATGGGTCGGCGGCGAAATCACCATGCAGGGCACGTCGAGCTTGCGGCAGCTGTGCCGCTCCATCTGGGTGCCGCAGACGAGGTCGGGAATCTCTTCTTCGATGAATGCCGAAACCTCCTGGAATTTGTCGGTTACCATCAGTTCTCCGGGCAGGTACCCCTGAAGCTGTTCTTTTACCCATGCAGCATGGCGCTCAAGGTAGGTTCCGGCGCCGATGATCTGCATGCCGAGTTCGTCGCGAAGGAACTTCACTACTCCGACGGTGTGGGTTGCGTCGCCGAAAACAAAGGCTTTCTTGCCGCTGAAGCTTTCCATGTCGGCGGTACGGGCAAACCATGGCACACCGCTCGGCGCGCTCAGGCCGTCAAGCGAAAATGCCCTGAGTGCCGGCATTCTGAGCAGCGGGGCTCCTTTGGCGGCAGCGACGATATTGATTTCCCTGACGATGCCTTCAAGCCACTGTCGTGTGGGTTCAACGCCAAGCGGCGCATCATAGAGGGCCGGCATGCCGAACCTGTCGCAAAGATATGCGGCAGCAGAGGCTCCGATTTCGCGATACGGGGCGATATTGAGCCAGGCGGCCGGGAGCTTGCGGAGATCGTCCGTTCCGGCGCCCCAGGGAGCCACGACGTTGACCTTGATGCCGAGCGTCTGAAGCATGCGGCGCAGGCTTGTAAGATTGGCTCTCAGGTGGAAACCCAGAGAGGTGAAACCGAGGATGTTGACCGATGGTTCGGCAGTTTTTTCCTGTTCTGCGGCATACCGTTTCACCAGTTCAGTGAAGAGGCCGTCAGCGGCTTCGTTTTCGGATACCCTGAACGGATTGAGCGCATAGACCAGCAGCTTCTCTTCGGGCACGCCTGAATGCATGGCAAGCTGGCGAAGGTCCTCCTGAAGCAGAGCGGTGCTGCAGCTCGGTGCGATAACCGTTAGTTCCGGATTGTAGTGCTCGTTCACCTGCTGCAGGGTCGCCGGAAGCCTCGATACCCCCTGGGCAAGATCGCGTCCGCGTACCACGCTGATGGAAAGACCCGGAAACTCCGGCGTGCGTTCGAGCATGGTGTAGGTGGCTGTGATATAGTCGTCTCCCTGAGGCGCATGGTAAACAGTGTGCACCCCTTTCATACTGTTGGTGACCCGGCTGATACCGTGCAATGCGGTACCCTCGTAAAGCCAGAAAGCTAAGCGCATACGCTTATGACAGTTAGTGTTGCTGTTGCGTTCATTGGTTTATTCCGCGCTCGGCATGACGCCTTCGAGCCATACCGTTTCGTCGAACGCTGGCAGTTTGCTGCGGCGGTTGAACGGCGAAACAAAAAGGTTTGCCAGCGTAAACACCCCTGACCAGCTGTGAATGGACATGAGGGTGAACTCCATGCTCCATTTGACGATGAAACCGTGGCCGACAAAGGGGTTAGCCGTCATGAGCGATGTAACGATCAGATCGGGCCGATCCCGCTTGATATCCTCCAGCTGGCGATGAAAATTAGGTTGCTCGACTACCCGAACGCCTTCGAGCGCTTCAAGCTCGCGGGAGTGGAATTTCTTGTTGATGTATGCGCTGCTGCACTCCACTACATCGGCGCCCGCGCTTTTCAGGAAGCGGGCGAGCGGCAGCTCCATCATGGTGTCTGCAGTCAGAAATACTTTTTTGCCCCGCAGTAGTTCCGTCTGCTGGCGGATCTTCTCCCATGCGGCTTTCTCGCGGTCGCGAAGGTCAACCTGGATACCGAATTCTTTTGCGAGGTCCTCCCAGAATACTCTGGTGCCGTCCGGCCCGAACGGAAAAAGCGAGTTCAGCACACGCGCTCCCCGTTCGCGGGCAAGCTTGACGGCGACTCTCGACAGATAGGGTTGAATGGGCGCGAGGACGGTATCGGGGCCGATGGCCGGCATGCGGTCGAAACGCGATTCCGGAAGGAATCCTCCTACCGGAATGCCGAGTTCTTCGGCTTCCGCGCGAAGGTCGTCGGCTGTAACGTCGTTGACCGAACCGAGAAACACGACGTTTTTCTTTCCTGCCGGCGCTTCCGGGCAATAGGGAACAAGTGAATGGAGAACCGAATCTTCAGCCTGCGTGAAGTTATAGACAAGTCCACTTGCAGGAACGAAAAGCACCGGTACCTCGGGAGTGCTGAGGTGGTGGGCAAGACCTTTGAAATCGACTTTCATCACTTCCGGAGTGCAGGAAGAAAGCAGAAAAATCACCGACGGGTGGTGATCCGCCTTGATTTCGGCTACAATATCCTCAAGCCCCGGCTCGTGTTTGGCAAGATCGCCCTCCTCGATCAGCGCTATGCCGAAACGGGGCTTGGCAAAGATCATCATGCCAAGCGCGTTCTGCAGAAAATGGGCGCAGGTATGGGTGCCGAGAATCAGAAAAAAACTGTCCTTGATCTTCTGGTACATCCAGCCGACACAGGCAAGGCCGCAGAAACTGTGCGTAACATTGTCTTCCTTGATAATCGGGAATTCGCCGGGAACCTGCATCATGAAGTTTTTCCTCCTGAAATCGTTACCGACCGCACTCCCTGTTGCGGGAAAGAACGCATAAACGGCGTCCCGGGCGGTCAAACATTAAGATTCTGAAGATATAATATTTTTCTTTAATCCCGTACTCTCAGGCGCCCCCTATTTTCTCCTGTACCGAGGCGATCTTTTCGCCCAGGTGAACCCGGCGGTCGCGCCGGTCGTCGATTTTGATGACCGTGTAGACTCTTTCGGCTCCCAGGCTGAAGGCGTGCTCGTGCAGACGCTGCGCAAGAAGAAAAAGATCGGAGACCGACCCTTCAACCGTGGTACCCATATCGTGCAGCCGGAAGCTGCAGCCGCTTCCGGCAAGGAGTTCCTGAAGTCCGGCTACGAAAGAGCTGAAACCGGAACTTCTTCCGTCGAGGGGAATGACGGTAATATCGAGAAGGGCCATATCGGGTTTCTCCTCGTTTTATCAGCGGAAAACGGTCTCTTCCCTGCCCGGTCCGACGGAAATGAAGGTCACCGGCACCTGCAGTGCATCTTCGAGGAATTCGACATAGCTCCGTGCGGCCTCATGCATCTGCCCGAACGTTCTGGCATGCGCGTTCGATGCCATCCAGCCCTGCATGGATTTGTAGACCGGGGTTACCCTCGAAAGCGTCTGATGGTCGGTGGGATAGTCGTGAATCTCCTTTCCGTCGAGCATATAGGATGTACATACCTTTATTTCTTCAAAGGTATCGAGTACATCGAGCTTCGTGAGCGCAATTTCCGTCACACCGTTGAGCGTAAGGGAATACCGGAGAGCGACAAGATCTATCCATCCGCAGCGGCGTTTTCGTCCGGTCGTGGCACCGAACTCGTGGCCGATGCGCCCGAGTTTCTCGCCGGTTTCATCGAACAGCTCCGAGGGAAATGCGCCGTTGCCGACCCTTGTCATGTATGCTTTCACGACGCCGATGACCTTGCCGACATAGTTCGGCGCGATGCCCGATCCGGTACAGGCTCCGCCGGAGGTGGGATTCGAGGAGGTAACGTAGGGATAGGTGCCGTGATCGACGTCAAGCAGGCAGCCTTGCGCTCCCTCGAGCAGTACGGTTTTTCCTTCCTTGAGCTTGCGGTTGAGATAGAGCTGCGTATTGGTTACGAAGGGGTCGATGATCTTGTCGAATTCGGAATACTCGCGTACCATCGCTTCGACATCGAACGCCTCTTTATCGTAGATTGTCTTGAGCAGCTTGTTCTTGGCCGCAAGATTGTCGCGCAGCTTCTCCTGCAGCACGTCAGGGCTCAGGAGATCGACGACGCGGATCCCTTTGCGGGCGAACTTGTCTTCATAGCTCGGGCCGATACCGCGGCCGGTGGTGCCGATTTTCTGATCTCCCTGGGCGTCCTCGGAAAGCGAATCGAGCCTCTTGTGGTAAGGCATGATGAGGTGGGCGTTGTGGCTGATGAACAGACGTCCCTTAACCTCGTATCCGAGTTCTTCGACCTTACTGATCTCTTCGAGCAATGCAACGGGATCGATGACCACGCCATTGCCGATAACGCAGACGCACTCCTTCTGAAAAATACCGGAGGGTATAAGATGCAGCACCACGGATTTGTTATCGAAACAGATGGTATGGCCGGCATTGGCGCCGCCCTGATAACGGACAACGATATCGTACTTGTTGGACAGGTAGTCAACAAGTTTTCCCTTTCCCTCGTCGCCGAACTGTGTTCCGACAATGACGGTCGCAGTCTGTGAAGGCTTACTGAATGTTTTTGATTCCACGTCGTTTGAGTTTTAACCGATAGAGTGTTCGAAATGGGCAAGAAGCTGCGCTTTCCCCTTTCCGGAAAAAGATGAATAATTTACAATAAATTTGGCTTTTGCCGAGAAACTTTCCATGGTGCGCAGTGCGGCGCTGCGCTCTTTCTGAGTCAGCTTGTCGTCCTTGGTCATGATGACGCCGTACGGCCTGCCGTGAAATTCGAGAAAATCGGCCATATCCCTGTCAGAGACCATTGCGGGATGGCGGGAATCGATCAGGAGAAGCACAAGAGCAATCGATCGCCTCGACTGGATGTATGCTTCCAGAAGATTGCCCCATCGGGCTTTCTCCTGCTTTCCGACCGCTGCGTAACCATACCCGGGAAGATCGACGAAATAGAGTTCCCCGTTGATCCGGAAATAGTTGATCAATCTGGTTTTTCCGGGAGTGGAGCTCGTTTTGGCCAGCCCCCTGATACCGGTCAGCGAATTGAGAAGCGTAGATTTTCCTACGTTGGAGCGACCGACAAAGACAATCTCGGGAAACGTTTCATCGGGAAGACCGGAGGGAGTGGAAACACTTTTATAAAAAACAGCGTTAGTGATGTTCATGCCATGGCGTCTGACGATCCGGAATGGTCTTGCCCATATACGGAAGCTGTGGTAAAAAGGAAGCTAAAAACCTTGCGTTAAAAACCCAAATGTTTAACTTCCGTAAGGTTTTTCAGTCATCACGGACATCTCACGACGCGCACCATGGCTCTACAGATTTATAATTCCCTGACCCGAAAGAAAGAACCGTTCGTACCGGTACACCCCGGCATTGTCGGTATGTACGTATGCGGTCCGACTGTTTACGGCCATGCGCACCTCGGCCATGCAAAAAGCTACGTCTCGTTCGATGTGGTTGCCCGCTGGCTGCGTCAAAGCGGTTTCAGGGTAAGGTATGTGCAGAACATCACCGATGTCGGACACCTTACCGACGATGCCGACGAGGGAGAGGATAAAATATCCCGTCAGGCCCGGATCGAAAAGACCGATCCCATGGAGATCGCTCAATATTATACCCGCAGCTTCTATGATGACATGGACCGGCTCGGCGTAGAACGCCCCAATATCGCACCGACGGCTACCGGGCATATTCCGGAACAGATAGCCCTGATCGAAGAGCTGCTGAAGAAAGGCCATGCCTATGAGGTGAACGGGAACGTCTATTATTCGGTAGGATCATTTCCGGAGTATGGAAAGCTCTCCGGCAGAACCGATCAGGAGGCGCTGCAATCCGGCACCAGGGTGGAAACCCGGAGCGAAAAACGCCATCCATCCGATTTCGCGTTATGGAAAAAAGCCGAAGAGGGACATCTCATGCAATGGCGCTCTCCATGGGGAATGGGGTATCCCGGATGGCATGTCGAATGTTCAGCCATGTCGATGAAATATCTCGGCGACACGGTAGATATCCATGGCGGGGGTATGGAGAACAAGTTTCCCCATCACGAGTGCGAAATCGCGCAGTCGGAAGCCGCAACAGGTAAACCTTACGTACGCTACTGGATGCATAACAATATGGTGACCGTGGGCGGAATTAAAATGGGGAAATCCCTGAAGAATTCTGTCAATCTCAAGGATCTTTTCCGAACCACAGATCCCATGGTCATAAGGTTCTTCATCCTTCAGTCGCATTACCGTTCACCTCTTGATTTTTCCGAGGCCACAATACATGCGTCTTCCTCGGGACTGGAAAAAATGCGTGATACCCGCAAACGCCTGCTGCAGGCCGTGCCGGGCATCGGCATCTTCGACGCCGACGAATTCCGTATGAAGTTCGGGGATGCAATGGATGACGATTTCAACACTCCGCTTGCGGTTTCGGTTCTTTTCGAGTTTTCGAAAACCGTCAACAGCGCGCTCGATAAACCCGAAGGGCTGTCATCGGAAGCCCTGTCAGATGCGGTGGCTTTTCTCGATACCTTTGCAGGGACAGTTCTCGGCATCATAGCGCCAGCAGGAGAACCGACCGCCCTGACGGAGGCGAAAAGCGGAAAAGCGCTCGAGAAGGTTGTCGCGCTGCTCCTCGATATGAGGAGCGAAGCTCGCAGAAACAGGGATTTCACCCTGAGCGACCGTATAAGGAACGAACTGCTCGAGGCCGGTATAGAGGTGCAGGACACCCGCGATGGTGCAAGCTGGTCGCTGAAAGCGGAGTCCTGATTTCCGTAAAGGCAGGCCTACAGCAATTCTTCCCTGTTCTCGCGCCTGAACTGGTCGATCGCTCCTGAAACCCTGCAGGACTCCCCCTTGCTGCATATCAGCAGCGCATCTCCCGTATCGATAACGATAAGATTGCTTACTCCGATCAGGCAGACGGCTTTTCCCTGCGGTTTTCTGAGAAACACTCCGGGACTCTCCATCCTCAGGACATCCAGTTCACAGGCCTCTTCCGCGCCCTCGATGCCGGCAGCCACCTTGGCGACTTCATCCCAGTTGACCAGATCCGTCCAGCCGAAATCCGCAGCGATCATGAAAACGGAATCTGCTTTTTCCATGATGCCGTAGTCGATCGAAACCGGATGTACCCAGCTGTAGATATCTTCGATCACAGCTCCTTCGTCCGGCGTTCCGATATGTTCATACATGACCAGAAGGTCTTTGAAAAGATCAGGCATCGATCGCTCTAACTCCTGCCAGACAGCTTCGATATGCCAGATGAATATTCCGCTGTTCCAGAAAAAATCCTTGCTTTCCAGAAACTGTACTGCAGTGGCATAATCGGGTTTCTCGGCAAATGTTTTCACGCGGAACAGGCTGAATCCGTTTGCAGGGTCTCCGGAAAGCCCCACAGGAAGCTGTTCATCGGCCTGTATGTACCCATAATCCGTCTCGGCATACTCGGGATTAACGCCAATGGTTACGAGACCGTTTTTTTCAGCAGCGACCGTAATTCCTGCCTGAATAACCTCCCTGAATTTCGCAAGGTCTCCGATGTGATGGTCGCAAGGCAGCACAATGGTGATAGCGTCGGGATCGATTTTTTTAATGTAAGCCGTTGCAAGTGCGATACAGATCGCAGTATTGCGTGCAATCGGCTCTGCGATGATATTCCGGGGTCTGATTGACGTACCGTTCTTCAGAAGACACTCCCTGCCCTCTTTGCTCGTGATTACAAAAGTCCTGTCTGACGCGACTGTCGATTCAATACAATTGATAATATGCGTTATGAGGGCGCCCTGATGGAAAAAATCGAGGCAATGAACCGGACGGCTTTTTCTTGCTGCCGGCCATAGTGCCTTGACAGGACCACCTGCCATAATGATGGCGTATACGTGTGTGTTCAAAGGGCTATCCATATCTGACGTCGTTTTTCCCGGACTTGATGCAGTCATACTTCGTGGCACGGGCATGAACTGCTCCCGTCAACTTCTTCCGGCAGCGATCAATGAAAAATGAGCATGAATGGCAATTTGCCATTCATGCTAAAATATCTTTTTTTCCAGTAACCTCAGTAATCGTTAAACCATCATGATGAAACGCCGCAAAGAAGATTCAGACGCCCTCGGAAAACTCTGCTCGCATGCCAACCTTTCGTTGACTCCATTACAGCTTGAGAGCCTTGCCTGTTATGCGTCGCTTCTGGAACAGTGGAACAGGAAAATAAATCTCATCAGCAGGAAAGAGGATGCGCCGGTCATCATAAAACATGTTTTTCATTCCCTCCTCATGGGCGTATTCCATCCCTTTTACGCGGGGGAGAAAGTTCTGGACCTCGGAACCGGAGGAGGACTTCCGGGAATACCGCTCGCAATAGCTTATCCGGACACCCGATTTCTGCTGGTCGATTCGACAGGTAAAAAAATTGCGGCCTGCCAGGCCATGCTGAAGGATCTCGGCATTACCAATGCCGTAGCACTGCATTCAAGAGTAGAGGAGATTAACGGACTTTCTTTCGATACCGTACTCAGCAGACAGGTCGCACAGCTCGAACAGCTATGCGGGTATGCCGGACGGCTTCTTAAACCCGGGGGCTTGCTGATCTGTCTGAAGGGAGGCGATCTCGACGCAGAAATCAGAACCGCTCTTGAGGCAAGTCATGCACATCATGGCTTTCCGACATCTGTCGAACATTTTCCGATAAGCGTGTTCAGCCCGTTTTTTGCGGAAAAAGAGATAGTCATTGCCCGGAAGTAATCGATACTTTCCGGGCAATGACTATCGATGATTCTTATGCCGGTACAGAAAGGAATATCACTCTGCCGATGAAACCGCCACTGACGTTCCCTCTGCTTTCTTCGATCCCTTGACTCGTTTTGCGCGATCCTGCTTTCCTGTCTGAACCTGTTTCGATGGAGCTTCCGAGTAGTCAACCAGTTCGATAACCGCCATTTTCGCTGCATCGCCGAAACGCGGCGCAAGTTTTACGATGCGTGTATAACCGCCGTTGCGATCTCCGATGCGGGAGACAATTTCTTCAAAGAGCATCTTGATGGCTTCCTTGTCGCGGATGCTCTTGAAAATCTCGCGCTGGGCATGTACGGTTCCCTTACGGGCTTTGGTGATGATTTTTTCGACGACCTTTCTGGTTTCCTTCGCCTTTGCTTCCGTCGTTTCAATACGCTTGTGGAGCAGCAGCTGGGTGGACAGATTGTCCAGCGTGGCTTTTCTATGTGCCGCTGTTCTTCCGAGTTTTCTTGCCGGCTTGACTTTACGCATGACTGATTCCTGATCTCAAAAATTCAAAAATAATCCAGTTAATTGTTTACCCTTTCATCTGATACCTGGTGATGTCCATACCAAATTTCAGATCGAATTTTTCAAGCTGCTCCTTAAGTTCGGTGAGAGACTTTTTCCCGAAGTTCTTGTAGTTAAGCAGTTCGTCCTCTTTCCTCGATACAAGGTCGCCGATCGTATCAATTTCGGCAAGTCGGAGGCAGTTATGCGAACGTACCGAAAGATCGAGATCCTCAATTTTTGTATTGAGCAGCTTTCGCATATTTTCAAACTCGTCGTCCTGCTGCTTGAACTCCTCTTCGGTGAACTCTTCTTCGGTGGGAGAAAAGTTCGCAAAAAAGGTCACGTGCTCGTTGATGATCTTTCCGGCAAGACTGATGGAATCATCCGGACTGATGGATCCGTCGGTCTCCACATCGAGAATCATTTTTTCGTAGTCGGTACGCTGCCCGACGCGTGTATTCTCGACGGTGAACTTGACGTTTCTGATCGGAGTGAAAATCGCATCGATGGCAATGAAGCCTATCGGCATGCCGTCCGGACGATTTTCCTCTGCAGGAAGGTATCCTCGACCCCTGCCTATAAACAGGTCGATCTTCAGCGTAGAACCATCGTTGATCGTAGCGATATGCAGATCCTTATTGAGCACTTCGAATTCGCCTTCCTGGGCAATAATATCTCCGGCAGTGAACTCTTTCGGCCCGACAAGCACCAGAGACGTTTTGCAGTTTCTCTTGCAGTTTGAACGGAACCGAACCTTTTTCAGATTAAGCACAATCTCGGGAACATCTTCCCTTACGCCTTCGACGGTCGAAAACTCGTGAAAGACATTATCGATTTTCAGACCGGTAATCGCAGTTCCGGGAAGAGAAGCAAGGAGCACACGACGCATAACGTTTCCAAGTGTCACACCATACCCCCTCTCCAGCGGCTGCGCAATGAACCTTGCGTAACTTTCCGTATGCGTAGCGTCTTCAACCTCTATTTTCGCAGGCATCTGCATCTGGTATATCATAGTCATTTATACCTTGGGGTTCGTTAAAATCACTTGGAGTACAACTCAACGACAAGCTGCTCGTTGAACGGCTCCTGAATATCTTCGCGCTCGGGAACACTGAGAAAAACTGCTTTCTGGTTAGCCTTGTCTACCTGTATCCAGGCAGGAAAACGGGATTCCGGAGCCTTGCTGAGCGAATCGGCTACAGCTGCCATGTTCCGACTCTTCTGACGGAACTCGATAAGATCGCCGGGCGCGACAAGATATGACGGAATGTTGACTTTCTTTCCGTTGATCAGAAGATGCCCGTGCGTTACAAGCTGACGGGATGCTGCTCGCGAGGGTGCAAAACCGGCACGATAGACAACATTATCGAATCGTCTTTCAAGAAGCCTGACAAGGTTATCACCGGTAACGCCTCTCTGCGATACGGCCTTCTTGTAGTAGTTCCTGAACTGCTTTTCAAGAATACCGTAGAGATATTTCATCTTCTGCTTTTCCCTCAACTGCAGCGCATACTCGGAAACCTTTCCTCTTCTCGACTGTCCATGCTGTCCAGGGGCAAAAGGTCGTCTTTCAAGATATTTTTCGGCTTTCGGCGAAAGCGCAATACCTAACCGGCGGGATACTTTTGTTATTGAGCCTCTAAATCTTGCCATATCAATTGCTTCATTGAAAATTCTATGAATAATAAAAATCAGACCCTTCTTCGTTTAGGCGGCCTGCAGCCGTTATGCGGCAGCGGTGTAATATCCCTGATGGAACGAACCTCGAGACCCGCACCCTGAAGCGCCCTTATGGCCGCATCTCTTCCGGCTCCAGGTCCTTTGATAAACACCTGGACGTTTCTCATACCGAGATCAAAGGCCTCTTTTGCGGCTGCTTCGGAGGTCACCTGCGAAGCATACGGAGTATTCTTTTTAGATCCCCTGAATCCGTTTTTTCCTGCACTTGACCAGGACACCGTATTTCCATGGAGATCGGTAATGGTCACCATAATATTATTGAACGATGCCTTGATATGAACAGCACCTTCAGGGGTAACCTTTACTTTCTTCTTTTTCCTGCTAACTGTTGCCATGAGCGTACACTCTAAAGTCTCAAAGTTGATGTATTGCTAACCTACTACTTCTTCACTGCCTTTTTCTTGCCGGCAACCGTCTTGCGCTTACCTTTTCTGGTTCTCGCATTGGTCTGTGTCCGCTGTCCACGCACAGGAAGCGAGCGGCGATGTCGCAAACCCCTGTAGCAGCCGATATCCATAAGACGCTTGACCGCAAGCTGCTGTTCACCGCGAGCCTGACCTTCAACCTTGTAATCTTCGGCAATAATCTCCCTTATCGCATGCGCTTCTTCATCGTTCAACTCGGAAATCTTCCTGTCGGGAGCGATGCCTGCCCTCTGCAGAATCTGCTTGGCGGAAGTACTTCCGATACCGTAAACATGCGTTAAAGCAATGACCGCATGCTTGTTCAGCGGCAAATTTACCCCAGCTATCCTCATGTGCTCTATTGGTTCTATTGATTATTTCTGAAGATCAACCCTGGCGCTGCTTATGACTCGGATTCACTTTGCAGATCACAAAACGCTTTCCTTTTCGCTTTATGATACGGCAATGCTCACAACGCTTTTTGATGGAAGAATATATTTTCATAATTGACCCCGCATACAATAATTAAATCATCTGTCTATAGAAAAATCTGAAAGGCTTGTAATGTACAAAATATTGTATTTACAATCAACACATGATTGATCGTTTTTAAACGTTTATTTATACCGATAGGTAATCCGCCCTTTTGAAATATCGTAGGGAGATATCTGCACCTTTACCTTGTCGCCCGGCAGGATTCGGATATAATGCATCCTGATTTTTCCCGATACATGCGCAAGCACTTCAAGGCCGTTTTCAAGTTTCACCTTGAACTGCGCATTCGGCAGCGCATCAACGATAACGCCTTCAATCTCGATCGCTTCTTCTTTGGCCAACGGTAAGCTCCTTTGAATTCAGAAGTTTTACGAGCGCCCTGATGGCGCTCCATGTTCAAGTAATGAGCGGGTAAGCACTTCCGCCTTCCCCGGCCTGACTATAACCGTATGCTCAAAATGAGCTGACGGTTTTCCATCTTCAGTAACGGCTACCCAGCCGCCCCGTTTGCTGACCGCTTTTCGAGAGCGTCCGAGAGCTATCATAGGCTCGATGGCGAGCGCCATGCCTTCCCTGAGCTTCACTCCGGTATGTCGTCTTCCGTAATTGGGAACAGCGGGGTCTTCATGCAGCTCGCTGCCGATTCCGTGTCCTACCATGTTTTCGATAACGCTGAAACCGAATGAACGCGCATGTTCCTCGACGGCAGCTGAAATATCATGCAGACGATTTCCCTCGATTGCCTGCGCAATGCCAAGCTCAAGACATTCCTGCGTAACGTCTACAAGCTGCTGAACCTTTTCTTCGATTGTGCCGAGCACATAGGTCCTTGCAGAATCCCCGTGATATCCCCCTTTGTAAACGCCGCAGTCTACCGATACGATATCTCCTTCACGAATAACCCGCTTCGGACTCGGGACTCCGTGTACGACCTCTTCGTTGATAGAAACACAAAGCGTCGCCGGATAGGGCGTCACATCGGGATCTCCCTTTGGCGCGTAATTAAGAAAACTCGGCACTGCATGATGATCCCTTATAAACGCCTCGGCCAATTCATCAAGCTTTCCGGTTGTCATACCTGGCTTTATCTCTTCCTGAAGCATATCGAGCACCATGGCCGTCAGCCTTCCCGATTCCCGCATCAGTTCGATTTCACGCTCACTCTTTATGATAATCATCCAGTCTGTCCCTTACGACTTCTGTCTGCTTCTCATTTTGCCGGTCTTCATGAATCCGTCGTAATGACGCATGAGCAGATGGCTTTCGATCTGCTGAAGGGTATCGAGGCCGACACCGACAATAATGAGCAGACTCGTTCCTCCGAAAAACTGCGCAAATCCGGGTGTTACGTTAGCAAATTTGGTCAGAAATGTCGGAAGCACCGCGATCAGTGCCAGAGATATGGCCCCTGGGAGGGTAATGCGGGTAAGGATGTTATCGATGAAATCAGCAGTGCTCTTGCCCGGCCTTACGCCCGGAATGAATCCCCCCTGCCTTCGCATTGTATCTGCAACCTCTTTGGGGTTGAAGGCGATGGCCGTATAAAAGTAGGTAAAAAAGACAATCATGGTGCCGAATATCAGCGCATACCACCAGGAATCATAAGCAAAGACTCCCGATAAGCTCTGCATCATTTCGTTTTCCGGAAAAAAAGAAATGAATGTGGAGGGAAGGAACATGATCGACTGCGCAAAAATAATGGGCATGACGCCGGCTGTATTGATGCGCATGGGAATATACTGCGTGCTGCCGCCATAGACTTTTCTCCCGACGACCCGCTTTGCGTGCTGAACCGGTATCCTGCGCGTTCCTACAGTCAGCACAACAACAAATGCTACGATTGCGGCCATCATCGCAAGAATGATGATCTCGACAATCCAGTTTTTGCTCCCGAGCGATACCGATCTGAATTCGGCAACAAGCGATTGCGGAAAAGCGGCAAGTATGCCGATCATGATGATGAGCGATATCCCGTTACCGATACCCCTTTCTGTTATTCGCTCACCAAGCCACATGACGAATACTGTCGATGCCGTCAGAATGACTACTGCGTTCAGGGTAAAGAACCATCCCGGATCCGGAACCACCATCCTGCCGAATGATGCAGGACTGGCAAGACTGACCGTTACCCCCCATGCCTGCAGTGCTGCAATGACCACAGTGCCGTAACGGGTCATCTGATTGATTCGCTGACGACCTTCCTCACCCTCCTTCTGCAGTTTCTGCACATACGGGGTAACAGCTCCGAGAAGCTGTATGATAATGGAAGCCGAGATGTAGGGCATTATGCCCAGCGAAAAGATGGATGCACGCGTAAAGGCTCCTCCGACGAAGAGATCGAACAGTCCGAAAAGATCGTTCGAGTGGGCAGGTGATGCGGAAGCTACCGCTGCCGCATCGACGCCCGGTAAGGTAATGTGAGAACCAAGCCTGTAAACGAACAGAAGAAGAAGAGCATAAAGGATCCGCTGCCGAAGCTCCGGGATTTTATTGATATTGCGTATACTTTCGATAAGCTTCATAACGGGTCAGGCGATATTCAGGACTTTGCTGATTTCTTAACTCTCTTTACCAGCGGAGCTTTCGGTTTCAGGAGAGCCTCTTCGACCGACAGATCTGCTATTTTGGAAGCTTCTTCAAGCGTACGGTAGGCCTTTGTAACCGAACCGCCAGCTTTTGCTATTTTCTCTTCGGCGCTTTTGCTGAAAAAATGTGCCGTTATATTTACAGGCTTGGTGATTTCGCCGTTACCGAGAATCTTGAAGTAATCGGCGTAACTTGCATTGCACAATGCCTTCAGGTCCAGCACGGAAATCTCGGTTCCATCAATAAGACCTTCCTCGATCCATGCCTCTATCTGTGAGACATTGAGTGTCTTGACAGACTTTCTGTCCGGAGGAGTAAAGCCGAATTTAGGAAGACGGCGATAAATCGGTATCTGACCTCCTTCATTGATCGGCTTCTGATAACCGCTTCTTGACTGCTGGCCTTTATTACCCTTACCGGCTGTAGTTCCATTACCGGACCCCTGTCCGCGGCCGACACGTTTTTTGTTTTTTACCGCGCCTTTTGCTGGACGAAGTGAACTTAAATCCATGATATCGATTCCCGACTTGCTATTAGTAAAATCTTAATTCTCTTCAACCTTTACAAGGTGCTGAACCACCCGGATCTGACCGCGAAGACAGGGATTGTCCTGCTTTTCCACCGAGTAATTCGGGCGACCGAGACCAAGAGCCTTAATCGTATCTTTCTGTTTTCTGGTGCACCCTATAACGCTGCGAACCTGAGTTATCCGTATTGTTTTCTCGCTCATGACTTCTTCTCTATCTTCTGTTTAGCTTTCAAAAACCTCTTTAAGGCTCTTTGACCGTCTTTCGGCCACATCCATCGCATCGGACATGCTCTGCAGTCCCCTGATCGCAGCTTTCACAACGTTATGCGGATTGGATGAGCCAAGCGATTTGGTCAGCACATCATGAACTCCTGCCATTTCAAGCACCGCGCGAACTGCTCCACCGGCAATAAGACCGGTACCGGGAGTTGCCGGCTTCATAAGCACTTTGGCTGAACCGTATTTTGCAATAACCTGATGCGGAATAGTGCCTTTGATGATGGGAACCTTGATCACATTCTTCTTTCCGTCTTCGACCCCTTTTGCAATGGCATCCTGAACTTCATTGGCTTTACCGAGACCATATCCGACATGACCTTCCTTGTCGCCAACCACTACAATAGCATTGAATCCGAAACGCTTGCCGCCTTTTACAACCTTGGCTGTTCTGTTGATATGAACCAGCTTCTCCTTCAGATTCAATTCACCGGGCCTGATATTCTTTGCAGATATTTTCGACATGTATCGTTCTCTTTGTAATGTTTTTTAAAAGACCAGGCCGGCTTCCCGAGCACCATCCGCCAACGCTTTCACTCTGCCATGATAACGAAATCCGTTCCTGTCGAATATGACGCTGGTAATGCCCCGGGCTTTCGCCATTTCTCCGAGCTGCTTGCCTACAAGACGGCAGACATCGGTTTTCGTGCCTTCAAGAGCCTTGTTTTCCCTGGACATACTCGATACGGCCATGATGGTCGCGCCCTTATCGTCATCGATAAGTTGCGCATAGATCTGGGACAGACTTCTGTAAACACAGAGTCTCGGTTTCGTTTCCGTTCCATGGACCTGCTTTCTGCTTCTGTCCTTGATTTTTTGCCTGCGTGAGGCTTTATCGATTTGACTCATTCTCTTCAACCGTAATAATGTTATTGCCTGACTGTTTTCGCTCTTACTTGCCGGCGGCCTTGCCTTCCTTGCGTCGAATGATCTCACCTGCGTACTTGATACCCTTGCCTCGATACGGTTCAGGCTTCCTGAATGAACGTATCTTGGAGGCTACCTGACCGACAAGCGCTTTGTCAATGCCGCTTATGAGAATGGTTGTCTGATCCGGAACCTCTATTGTGATGCTGTCGGGTGCTTTGAAATAGATCATGTGAGAATAGCCGAGAGAGAGCGCCAGCAGATCGTTTTTCAGTTCGGCGCGGTATCCGACGCCTGCGATTTCGAGCTTTCTGGTGAACCCTTTCGTAACGCCCTCAACCATATTGCTGATAAGCATTCTGTATAGCCCGTGCATTGCACGGGATTTTTTGCTGTCATCAATTCTTTCTACGGTAACGGATCCATTTTCTTCCTTCACCGACACCTGCGAAACCATCGCCTGCTCAAGCGTGCCCTTCGGACCGGTCACCGTTATATTACCATCACTGACCTCGATCTTTGCCTGGTTGCCCAGAACTATCGGCATTTTTCCTATTCTTGACATGATATTCCTGTACGCTTTGGCTTATGAATTAATAGATACGGAAGAGTATCTCACCGCCGACGCCCTGCTCGCGGGCCTCTTTATCGGTAATGATGCCTTTCGATGAAGAAAGAATGTAAAGTCCGAGGCCGCCAAGATACTTCTTGATGTCTTTGCCCTGGTACACTCTTCTTCCGGGCTTGCTCACTCTTGTAATCTCCCGAATCGCAGGCTCACCTTCTGCGACATATTTTAACTCGACCCGAATGAACGGAAACTGTTCAGCCGTGATGACAGTAAAGTTCTTTATATAACCCTTATCAACAAGCAGACGGGATATATTCTCCCTCAGCTTCGAGTACGGGATATCGGTGGTTTTATTTTTCGCTCTCCCCGCATTTCTGATGCGGGTGATATAATCTGCAATAGAATCCGTTACAGGCATAGCAAACGTTGGTTACTTTCAAAAATGAACAAATCTCTCTCTTTTCCGGTAATACTGAACCCCTTACCAGCTTGCCTTTCTGACACCCGGAATCTTGCCTTCAAGGGCGAGTTTCCGGAACATCTGGCGGCATAGCCCGAATTTCTCGTACACACCTCTTCCACGACCGGTAAGGACGCAACGGGTTCTGACCCTGGTTGCGGAGCTGTCTCTCGGCAGTTTGCGAAGCGCTTCGTAATCGCCGGCTTTCAACAGCTCTTCGCGCTTTGCAGCATATTTTTCTACAAGCTTTTTCCTTTTCTCGTTCCGTGCAATAATGCTTTTCCTGGCCATTTCGGATTTCCTGATAAGTTAGTTGTTCTTCTTTTTGAATGGCATACCAAGCTCGGCAAGCAGTACATACGCCTCTTCATCGGTAGCAGCGGATGTCACAAAAGTGATATCCATTCCTGATATTCTCGGTACTTTATCGATATCGATTTCCGGGAATATGATCTGCTCCCTGATACCTGTTGTATAGTTGCCCCGTCCGTCGAAACTGGTATCGTTAAGACCGCGGAAATCACGTATCCTCGGAACAGCCAGACTGACAAAACGGTCAAGAAACTCGTACATGGTTTTTCTGCGCAGCGTTACCCGGCATCCGATTGCCTGATTTTCGCGGAGCTTGAAGTTTGAAATCGCCTTTCTCGATTTGCGTATCTGGGGCTTCTGACCGGTGATCTGCGCAAGCTCGGCCATGGCGGTCTCAAGCAGCTTCGGCTCTGCGGCTGCTTCTCCGACACCGATATTGATGGCTATTTTCTGAAGCTTCGGCACCATCATGATGTTATTGTACTGGAACCTCTCCATGAGCCTGGGAACGACCTTCTCACGGTAGAATACATCAAGGCGAGCTTCGACGTTTTCGGCAGGTGCTGTTTCTTTTTTCTTTGTCATTATTATCTGTTATTTCCGGAATGGTCTTGGTCATCCCGGCTTATGTATTACTGTTGCTGCTTAACTTTTCTTGACGTTCGATGCGTGGATCGGAAACTCCCTTTCGATAATGGCTCCCTGCGGATGGCTCTGCGTGGGTTTCATATGGCGCTTTCTGATGTTCACGCCCTCAACGATCACCCTGCATTTCTGTGGAAATACCTTCAGCACCTTTCCTGCCTTACCCCTATCGTTTCCGCTGATGACAACGACATTGTCGTCTTTTCTGACATGCAGCTTGACTTTTTTGATCCCTGTTTTCATTTTTCACTGATATGATAGTATTCATAAAATCCTGAGCGGGAGACGAGACTCGAACTCGCGACCAACAGCTTGGAAGGCTGTGACTCTACCAACTGAGTTACTCCCGCTTGAAAACCTTACAGCACTTCAGGCGCCAAAGATACGATTTTCATATATTTTCTGTCGCGTAATTCTCTGGCGACTGGTCCGAATATTCGTGTACCTCTCGGTTCACCCTGCGCATTGAGCAGCACGACGGCATTTTCATCGAAACGGATATATGATCCGTCCTTTCTTTTCTGCTCCTTGACGCACCGGACCACAACCGCTTTACAGACATCTTTCTTTTTAACCACACCGCCAGGAACAGCGGCCTTGACCGATACGATCACCTGGTCGCCGAGACCTGCATAACGTCTGCCGGTTCCGCCGAAGACATGAATACAACGAACTTTCTTGGCACCGCTGTTATCTGCAACAACCAGATTTGTTTCTTTCTGGATCATCCTGATTCAACCTTTTTAATGTATAAAGAGTCCTTCTTACCTGGCTTTCTCGATGATTTCGACGAGACGGCAGCTTTTTCTTTTGCTCAGCGGCCTGCACTCTACGATTTTCACGAGATCTCCGATGCCTGCTTCATTTTTTTCGTCGTGCGCCATCAGCCTGGTGGTCTTCTTGAAATATTTCTTGTAGACCGGATGCTGTACCCTGCGCTCGACTGCAACAACTATTGCCTTGTCCATTTTGTCGCTGACGACCTTGCCCTGCCAGCTTTTTTTACGTCCCCTTGCGGCGGCTTTCTGTTCCATTGCGGCAGTTCCTGTTTTATTTTCTTCCATTGAATCGTAAACCGTTTGTTATTGCCCTGATCAGTTCTTCCCGGCGTCTGCAGCGTTCAGTTTATGAAGCTGTGTCTTCATTCGGGCGATATCCCGTCTCGAATTGCGGAACACCATCGGATTCTGAGGCAGTTCGATCACCTTAAAGAAATTGATGTCGGCTATCCTGTCCTCGAGCTCACTGATCCTGTCGATCAATTCCTGCTTGCTCATGGCAGCTACTTCGTGCTTTTTCATGGTTATAATCCTCTTGTCGTATATGTTGGTCGGTTATCCTTCGTAATCCGGCCGAACAATGAACTTTGTCTTGATCGGCAGTTTCTTTGCTGCGAGCCTGAACGCTTCCGAAGCAATCTCTTTCGATACGCCTTCAGCCTCGAACATGACTCTACCGGGCTTTACGACGGCTACCCAGAATTCCGGAGAACCTTTACCTGAACCCATTCGGGTTTCAGCGGCTTTCTTGGTTACAGGCTTATCAGGAAATATCCTGATCCAGATCTTCCCGTCCCTTTTCATATACCTGTTCATGGCAACACGAGCGGCCTCGATCTGACGGCTCGTTATCCACGCCGGCTCCAGAGCTTTCAGACCGAAAGAACCGAAAGACACGGTCGTTCCACGGCCCGCATTTCCCTTCATGCGACCCCGCTGCGTCTTTCTATATGTAACTCTTTTTGGCATTAACATACCGACAACTCCATTCTTTTTCTGATTGTAATGTATAAATCATTATGCGCGCTTGGTACGGCGACGGCGTTTGCTGCGCGGGTCGCGGGGCCTCGACTTCGAATCGGAGCGGCGGTCTTTCATCTTCTTCAGCTCTTCCTCTTCAATGGCATCGATACGCTGAACAAGTACTTCGCCCTTGTACACCCAGACTTTAATACCTATGGTACCGGCAATGGTATGCGCAGTTACGCTTGCATAGTCCACATTGGCGCGAATGGTATGGAGCGGAATCTTTCCCTCCTTGTACTGCTCAGCCCTGGCAATCTCTGCACCGCCGAGTCGTCCGGCGCAACGTATCCTTACGCCTTCTGCTCCGGCACGCATCGCCTGCTGGATAGCCTGCTTCATGGCTCTTCTGAACGAGACGCGATTTTCGAGCTGGTAAGCGATATTCTCACCGATGAGCTGGGCCTCGGTTTCCGGTTTCACCACCTCTACGACATCGATCTTGACCTCTTTACCTGTAATACGGCTCAATTCCTGGGAGAGGTTATTGATCTCTTCGCCCTTGCGACCTACGACGGCGCCCGGTCGGGCCGCATAGATATTTATCTTTATATGTTTTGTTGTCCGCTCGATAACGATGCGCGCAATACCGGCTTTCTCCCTTTTCAGCCTTGCCTGCACATAGTTGCGGATAACATGATCCTGCTTGATTTTATCCGAAATAACAGGACTGTCGTCGTACCAGCGGGAAGTCCAGTCTTTTATGATACCAAGCCTGAATCCAGTAGGATTAACTTTCTGACCCAATGTTCTCTCCTTGTTATTTTTTATTTACTGGATTGGTAACCTTGTCGACGATGACAGTCAGGTGATTCGAACGCTTGCGAACCCTGTAAGCACGCCCCATCGGTGCAGGGAGCATTCTTTTGAGTGTCGCACCCTGATCGACGTATACAGCTTTGACAAACAGTTCCTGATCGCTTACCCTCTCATCAGGATTGAGCTGCGCATAATTGGCAACAGCCGATTTAAGGGTCAGCATGACATTCCTTGAAGCGCTTTTTGTAGAGTTCAGGAGAATAGCTTTTGCCTGATCGACCTGTTTACCACGAACGAGGCCTGCCACAAGACGCATCTTTCTGGGCGATGTTGGCGTATGACGTAATATTGCTTTTGCTTGCATGGTTATCTTACCCTTTCGCGTTATTCATGTTACTTTTTCCTTGGTGCCGAGCCGCCTTTTTCAGACTTCCCGCCGGCATGGCCGCGAAAGTTTCTGGTCGGAGCGAACTCGCCAAGCTTGTGGCCAACCATGTTGTCGCTGACATACACAGGAACGTGAGTTTTGCCATTGTGGACGGCAATCGTGTGACCGACAAAATCAGGTGAAATCATTGAACTTCTGGACCAGGTTTTTACGACCTTCTTTTCGCCCCTGGTGTTCATATCAAGGATCCGCTGTTCCAGTCTGGTCTCAATGAACGGTCCCTTTTTAAGTGATCTTGGCATACTTTCTCTGCTTGTTATAATTAAGCGCTACAATTATTTGGCGTTCCTGCCGCGGACTATGAGCTTTGAAGAGGCTTTCTTTCTGTTTCTCGTTTTCAGACCCTTTGCAAGCTGTCCCCAAGGCGACTTCGGATGCCTTCTTCCGCCGCCGGATTTCGATTTGCCTTCACCGCCGCCCATCGGATGATCGACCGGGTTCATGGCCATACCTCTTGTCTGAGGCCGGATACCGAGCCAGCGGCTTCTTCCGGCTTTTCCAAGCACGATATTTTCGTGATCCGCGTTACCTACGACACCGATAGTAGCGCGACACTCGACCCTTACCTTGCGGATTTCTCCGGATGGGAGTCTCAGAGTGGCGTAATCACCTTCACGAGCTGCAAGTACTGCAAATGCTCCGGCTGAACGCACGATCTGTCCTCCCTTGCCGGCCCGCATCTCGACGTTGTGGATATCGGTGCCCAACGGAATGTTTCTCAGAGGCATGGTATTGCCAGCCTTGATTTCAACCTTTTCACCGCTCTCGACCTGGTCGCCGACCCTCATACCTTTCGGGGCGAGAATATAACGTTTTTCTCCATCATTGTAATGCAATAATGCAATTCTTGATGAACGGTTCGGATCATACTCGATTGCAGCGACTTTTGCAGGAATGCCGTCCTTGTTCCTTTTGAAGTCAACGATACGGTAATGACGCTTGTGTCCGCCGCCTCTGTGACGGGAAGTCTTACGTCCGGCGCTGTTACGGCCCCCGCTTTTCTTGAGTGGAACGAGAAGACTTTTTTCCGGCTCACTTTTTGTAATCTCGTCAAAGCCAGGGTATGACATGAACCGCGACCCTGGTGTTATCGGCGCTAATTTCCTGATTGCCATTGCAATTATGATCTATCCTTGTTGTATTTTATCCTTCGCCTTTCTGTGCAGAACCGGAGTAGTAGTCGATTGACTGCCCTTCTGCCAGCGTGATGACGGCTTTTTTCCAGTCACTCTTCTTACCGGCAATCAGCCCTTTCCGGGTATACTGCCGTTTCGACTTTCCAAGACAGTTCACGGTACGTACCGATGTAACTGTTACGCCGAATTTTTTTTCCACAGCGTTTCTGATGTCGGTTTTATCTGCATCCGGCTTGACAACAAACACATACTGACCTTTCTTTTCGGTCAGGCCTGTGCTTTTTTCCGTTAACCATGGCCGTAACAACGGGTTTTTCATCTCATTCACTCCTTTTTACTGGAAACCTGCAATTACCCTAATGTATCCTCTATTTTTTTCAATGCGGTTTTCTGGAAAACTACCGCCTGACTGTCAAGTATATCATACGTCGAAGCCTTTTCTGCAGTCATGATATTGAGGGCTTCGATATTTCTCCCCGAACGTGCGATGACCATATCATACTCCGGAGTCAGCATGAGGGTCTTCTTTTCAGCAAGACCGAGGTTTTTCAATATATCAGCCACGGGCTTTGTTTTGATCTCGCCGAGTTTGAAATCCTCGACCACAACGATCTGGCCGGCCTGGGCTTTCGTACTGAGCGCCGAACGGCGGGCAAGCTGCTTGACCTTCCTGTTGACTTTCTGCTCGTAGCTGCGCGGCTGGGGACCGAAAATAGTTCCACCGCCAACCATAAGCGGTGAGCGGGTTGAGCCCTGGCGCGCATTTCCCGTACCTTTCTGACGATACGGCTTTTTGCCGCCGCCTCTTACTTCCGCACGGGTTTTCGCTTTATGCGTGCCCTGTCTTCTGTTGGCAAGTATCGATTTGACATCGAGATACATTGCATGTTCCGATATTTCAGCGCCGAAGATTTCATCACTGAGCGTAACAACTTCCCCTGTTTCAGTGCCGCTGGTATTTAAGACTTTGAGTTCCATAACTATGGTGCTATCAGCGTTTACTTTTTGATAGAAACAATCTTTACATAGGAGTTCTTTGCACCCGGCACTGCACCTTTGATCACCAGCAGATTGGATTCCGGCATAATCCTGACGATCTCAAGATTCTTGACGGTGATATTGTCGCTTCCCATGCGTCCGGCCATCCTCGTACCTTTGAATGTTCTTGACGGATCGGAAGATCCGCCGACCGAACCTGGAGCACGCAGCCTGTCGGACTGACCATGCGTTCTGGATCCGCCGCCGAAATTATGGCGTTTGACCACGCCAGCAAAGCCTTTACCCTTGGAAACACCAAGAACGTTGACCTTTTCGCCTTCCCTGAACGACTCCACGCTGACCGGATTGCCTGCCTCGAGCTCTTCGCTGAAATAGGCTTTGGTGAATTCCGCCATCATAAAGCCTGGTGTGACTCCGGCCTTCCTGTAATGACCCTGCAGTGGTTTGTTGACCTTTTTTTCATCTCTTTCCCCGATACCGATCTGATACGCGTCATAGCCATCCTTCTCTGCACTCTTCACCTGCGTCACAAAGCACGGGCCTGCCTGGATAACAGTACAGGATATCGCCTCGCGTTTATCATTGTATAAACGGGTCATGCCGATTTTCTTTCCAAGAATCGCACCCATATATGATTAGCTTTTCTAATTCGTTAAGACTTAATTTCAACATCTACACCGCTTGGAAGCTCGAGCTTCATCAGCATATCGATGGTCCTGGCAGTAGGATTGATGATCTCGATCAGCCTTTTATGGGACGAAAACGAGAACTGCTCGCGGGATTTCTTATCGACATGCGGAGAGCGGTTTACCGTATAAACATGCGCCTTGGTCGGCAGCGGTATGGGACCGAAGATGATGGCATCCGTCTGCTTCACCACATCAATAATCCGTAAAGCCCATTTGTCAACCAGGCTATGGTCGTAAGACTTGAGCTTGATTCTTATCTTTTGCTGTACAGCCACTTGTCAACCCTGTTTCTTTGTTAGCAATAAAAAAGGGGCGGGAGGTTATAGCCCCGCCCCGGGACAGCATCACTCTGGATTACTCGATGATCTTGGTAACGGAACCTGCACCGACGGTGCGGCCGCCTTCGCGGATAGCGAAACGGAGGTTCTCATCCATTGCGATAGGAGCGATCAGCTCGACTGCAACCGAGAGGTTGTCGCCAGGCATAACCATCTCGACGCCTTCAGGCAGCGTTACGGAACCGGTAACGTCTGTGGTTCTGAAGTAGAACTGGGGACGGTAACCGTTGAAGAATGGCGTGTGACGACCGCCCTCTTCCTTTTTCAGGATGTAAACCTGAGCTTCGAACCTGGTATGCGGTTTGATGCTGCCAGGCTTGGCAATAACCATACCGCGCTCGAGCTCGTTCTTGTCGACGCCCCTGAGGAGAAGACCGGCGTTATCGCCCGCCTGACCTTCGTCGAGCAGCTTCTGGAACATTTCGATGCCGGTAACGACCGATTTGCGGGTTGGTTTGATACCGACGATCTCGATTTCTTCGTTGATCTTGATGCGACCGCGCTCGATCCTGCCGGTACCGACGGTACCGCGACCGGAGATGGAGAACACGTCTTCGACCGGCATCAGGAACGGCTTGTCAACATCGCGAACAGGTTCGGGAATAAATTCGTCAACAGCATCCATAAGCTCCATGATGGCTTTTTCGCCTTCAGGATCGCCATCGAGGGCCTTAAGTGCGGAACCCTTGATGATCGGGATGTCATCGCCAGGGAAGTTGTATTCGGTCAGAAGCTCTCTGAGTTCGAGCTCTACAAGCTCGAGCAGTTCAGGATCTGCAATATCGACCTTGTTGAGAAATACAACAAGTGCCGGAACGTTCACCTGACGGGCAAGAAGAATGTGCTCACGGGTCTGGGGCATAGGACCATCGGTACCGGCTACGACGAGAATAGCGCCGTCCATCTGAGCCGCACCTGTGATCATGTTTTTGATATAGTCAGCGTGGCCGGGACAGTCGATGTGCGCATAGTGGCGTTTTTTGGTCTGATACTCGACGTGTGCCGTAGAAATGGTTATACCGCGCTCCCTCTCTTCCGGAGCTTTATCGATATCACCGAATTCGCGATGCTGGGCAAGACCCTGCTTGGAAAGCACCGAGGTGATTGCTGCGGTCAAAGTTGTTTTACCATGGTCAACGTGACCGATAGTACCGATATTGACATGAGGCTTATCCCTTTTGTAAGACTCTTTTGCCATAACTTATCTCCCTGTGGATTGTCTGTTATTGTTGTAATAATGAAAACTGGTACTGCCTGTATACACTTATTCCGAATCCTTGCTCACTCTTTTCTCCTGCAGAGCATCCGCAATATTGCGGGGCACTTCACGGTAACAGTCGAATTCCATCGAATAGTTGGCGCGTCCCTGCGTCATCGAACGCAGATCGGTCGAGTATCCGAACATTGCGGAGAGCGGCACCTTGGCACCTACGAACTGCGCTCCGGCGCGCTGCCCCATGCCTTCGATGTGTCCGCGACGACTCGACAGGTCTCCCATCACATCGCCGAGATACTCTTCCGGAGTCACAACCTCCACCTTCATGATAGGCTCGAGAAGCACTGGATCGGCCTTTTTTGCAGCTCCCTTGAAACCAATGGAACCGGCGATCTTGAACGCCATTTCAGACGAGTCGACTTCGTGGTACTTGCCGTCGAAGAGCGTAACCTTCACATCCTGCATCGGATAACCTGCAACGACACCGTCTTTCAGCGCCTGCTGGATACCGGCATTGACGGCAGGAATATATTCACGGGGAATGACGCCGCCCTTGATGGCATCGACAAACTCATATCCCTTGCCCTCTTCGAGCGGCTCTACCTTGAGATTCACAAGACCGAACTGACCTTTACCTCCGGACTGACGGACAAACTTGCCTTCGTGCTCGACCGCCTTGCGAATGGTTTCGCGATAGGCAACCTGCGGCTGGCCAACGTTAGCTTCGACCTTGAACTCTCTTCTGAGTCGATCGACCAGAATTTCGAGGTGAAGCTCGCCCATACCTGCAATCAGCGTCTGACCAGTCTCTTCATCGGTTTTGACCTTGAATGTCGGATCCTCTTCCGCAAGCTTTGCGAGCGACATTCCGAGCCTGTCGGAATCCGCTTTCGTCTTCGGCTCGATAGCGATCTGAATAACCGGCTCGGGAAAAACCATTTTCTCAAGCACAACAGGATGATTTTCATCACAGAGAGTATCGCCGGTTCTCACCTCTTTCAGACCGACGGCAGCGGCAATATCGCCGGCATAAACCGAATCGATATCTTCGCGCTTGTTCGAATGCATCTGCAGTACGCGCCCGATACGTTCTTTCTTGCCGGTCATCGTATTGAGCACATAACTGCCTGCTTTGAGCACGCCGGAATAAACCCTGAAAAAGGTCAGCTTGCCGACAAAAGGATCGGTAGCAATCTTGAAAGCGAGACCGGCGAACGGCTCCTCATCATTAGGCTCGCGAACGACCGGCTCCTCGGTTCTCGGATGATGTCCCTCGACAGCACCCACATCGACCGGAGATGCAAGGTATTCGACTACCGCATCAAGCATAAACTGCACGCCCTTGTTCTTGAACGATGAACCGCACAGAACCGGAATAATGTCCACATTCAGGGTGGCCTGGCGGAGCACCTTGCGGACCTCCTCTTCGGTAATATCCTCGCCGTTCAGATATTTCTCGAGAAGGGTTTCATCGACTTCGGAAACCGCTTCAAGCATATTGATCCTCCATGTCCTGGCTTCATTCTGCAGGTCATGAGGAACCTCAACTTCGTTATAGGTGCTGCCGTCATCCTTGTTATAAATAATCCCTTTCATCCTGATAAGATCGACGAATCCGGCAAACATCTCGCCCTCCCCGATCGGAATCTGTAGGGGAACCGGATTGGCTCCGAGCCTCTCCCTGATGGCCTTGACCGCCTCAAAGAAGTTTGCGCCCGTACGATCCATCTTATTGACATAAGCAATTCTCGGAACACCGTACTTGTTAGCCTGACGCCATACGGTTTCGGACTGCGGCTCGACACCGCCGACAGCACAGAAAAGAGCAACGGCACCATCAAGCACCCTCAGTGAACGCTCGACCTCAACAGTAAAATCGACGTGTCCGGGCGTATCGATAATATTGATTCTGTGCTTGATTCCGGCATAACTGCCAAACTTCGGAGCCCAGAAACATGTGGTCGCCGCCGAGGTGATCGTAATACCACGCTCCTTTTCCTGCTCCATCCAGTCCATCGTCGCGCCACCTTCGTGCACCTCACCCATGCGGTGAAGACGGCCGGTATAATAAAGAATCCTCTCCGTCGTCGTCGTCTTACCGGCATCGATGTGAGCCATGATACCAATATTGCGCACCCTATCCAAAGCAACCTGCCGTGTCATAACACAAAAATTAGTCTTTTATCTACCTATAGTTATTCGCCGGGAACAAATCAGAACCGGAAGTGAGCGAACGCCTTGTTCGCATCAGCCATCCTGTGAACCTCGTCGCGCTTCTTCACCGACGCCCCCTGCTCATTAGCCGCATCCATAAGTTCGGCTGCGAATTTTTCAGCCATTGACCGACCACCGCGCTTGCCCGCATACTGCTTCAACCAGCGAAACGCCAAAGCACCCCTCCGTGAAGGCTTTACCTCCATCGGAATCTGGTAAGTCGCACCACCAACCCTTTTGCTGCGAACCTCCACTACCGGAGCGATATTGGACATGGCCCTGCGATAAACCTCCAGAGGATCTTCCCCTCCCATCTTCTCGGCAATAATATCGAAAGCATCGTATACGATCCTGGCCGCAACATCCTTTTTACCGTCAAGCATCACCGCATTAATGAATCGGGCGACACTCTCATCTCCGTAGCGAAAATCACCACCGATACTTTTGTAGCTACCTTTTTTCGACATATTCTTCTTCAGGATTATAAATTCAGTTTATCTTTTACCCTTTGCCGGTGCAGCCGCGCCAGCCTTGGGCTGCTTGGCGCCATACTTCGAACGGCTCTGTTTTCGATCGGCAACGCCTGACGTATCCAGCGAACCCCTCACGATATGGTAGCGCACGCCCGGAAGATCCTTCACCCTTCCGCCGCGTATCAGCACGATGGAGTGCTCCTGAAGATTGTGACCCTCACCGGGAATGTAGGCTGTAACCTCTATTTTATTGGAAAGTCTTACACGAGCAACCTTCCGCAATGCCGAGTTAGGCTTTTTCGGTGTTGTCGTATATACGCGCGTACAAACACCTCTTTTCTGCGGGCATTTTTCCAGCGCCGGAGACGCTGTTTTTGACGCCTTTACACTTCTTCCGCTCCTGATAAGCTGCTGGATCGTCGGCATACTGAAAATTCTTTTTCTTTTAAACGTCTGATGTTACACGATGTAAATCATAAAAATCCATAAGGACAACCAATGTAATTCAATCGAAGCAAAAAACAAAATAAGGAATGGCATTTTTTCTCGTTCATCACAATAAAAACAAGTCGCCGGATACACGATAATGAACCTTGCGGGAGAAATGGGCTCAGACAGGAAGCAGATAGGCAAGCAATTTTGCAAGATCCCCATCGCTTGCATCCGGAGCATACCTCTCAGGCGGGCGTGATCCGCCGACCTGTACGGATTTTTCCGAATCGTCAACCGCAGCTTGCAGCGCCTGAATTACAGCCGGCACATCATCCAGGGAAGCAGAAAAACCGGCGGTTTCAAGAGCGAGCTGCGAAGCAGGACTGTCCGGGCCGAACACCAGAAGCTTCCTGTTCATGCAGAGAGCATCGAGCAGCCGTTCAGGAAGAATGAGTTGCGAGGATTCGTCCGTACCTCCGATAAAACAGAAAATGTCGCATTGCGCTATGGCATCCAGCTCCTCCTTGTCCTGCAGTCGATGGCTGCATGAAACGGATGCATCCTGCAGATACTTCCGGATGTGTTTATTCGATTCTTCCTGGGAGCTGCTGATCAACCGAACCGACACACCTCCCATGCAGGCTCCTGCCTGTTTCATAAAAGCGCCAAGTGCCTGCATGAACCGCCTGAAATCCCTGCCCTGAACCCGATGATCGGCAAAAACGAGCAGGTGCGTTCCGCCGTCACGCTTCTGCGATGCCATGGACGCTATTTCCGCGGGCATCAGACAGAAGTCCGAAACAATCGAAATATCGTCATGGGTAACCTTTCCGAAATATTTCTTCAGGAAGTACTCCTTCAATGCTCTGGTCGGAGTCATGATCGTGTGGCCGGAAGTCACCACCCGTTCCTCGATTTTTGCCAGGTGCTGTCGGCTGGTGCCGGGCAAAGAAAAACCGTCGACAGGAGCCACAAGATCAAAAACGGCAGGAATGCCGTGTTTTGCAGAAATATCGAGCGCAAGAAGCAACGGAGCTGCAGGAGGTCCCTGAGCATAGATTGCATCGACGGTATCATACCGGGTAATGATATCGGCGGCAATGGAGGCCGCCTGCTTCTCCCAGCCCGACACGAGGTTCGATCCCGGAAGCATGCCCGATATCATCCTGAGCGGCGAGGATGTCAAGGCTGACGCAGTATTACCCTCCAGCAACTGCGCAGCGCGTTCCGGCCCGAAGGTCGAAGCGGCTATAACTTCTCCGGTACGATAAATCCCGGAATAACCGGAAAGCTCCCACCCGATGCGGCATGCATCCGCTTCATCCCACGCCACCTCTGCCGGCGCAACAACCATAGGCGCCCATCCGAGTTCCGGAAACTTGGAAAAAAGCCTGAAGGCCCTTGCAGAGCCCTCCGTAAGCATCGGAGGAAAATTGACAGACAGAAACAGAATGTTCTTCATGAAGAAAAAAGAAATGAACTTGCAAGCGCCTAATGAGCATACGAGAAGAGGTACACGCTGACATACGCTCAACAGTGAACGTTCGTTAACAGGCCACAGTCAGGAAATGAACGGCAGCATTCCTGCCCGACCCGCTAAACCAGAAAAAACCGCTTAGCAGCGGCTTCTCTCTTTCCGTAATATTCCGGTCGAAGACAGTATGTGGAATGTATGATTTTTCAAAAAGAGAACATGCATTCTATACGAAAAAATCATTTGACCATACTGCCATATGGTATGTTATACGAAAAACCACTATTGTTTTAAACGACCACGGTTTATACTCCCCCCTGGCTGCTCGGTCAGGTATTTCCAGTACTTCATGGGCATGCCGGATCTCTGCATGCGCGGATTTCTGCGGTCAGGTATGGCAATGCTGCGAAAGAAACCCTGCCAGAGCGCCTGAATCTTCTTTTCCTCTTCGGAGAGCGCCGGAGCAGTAAACTGTTCGATCGCACCAAGCTGCAGAACTCCCCGATGCCAGCGTGCCGCGGTTCGGCGGCATACGTCATAAATGAACCAGTCCTCGGCTCTGAGCCTTTTGCTGAAGTGCAGTGCCAGCGGCTGAAGAATGTTGTGATCGGGCTCCATCCGTGCAAGATATGCACCGTCGCGAAGCTTTTCGAATCGCAGAATGCCCTTGAACCGGTGCAATTCCCGAGATACTTTACGCGATATCGTCACAACATCCCGTACTGCAGGATGCGTAAGATTGCCGTTTACACGGTCACCGTAACGGAATGAGAGTGCAAGGTAGCGCAGGAGGCTGGTGTCGAGCCCATCTTTTTCGGCAAGCGTGAAAAAATAAAAGGTGGAAGCTGCATCTGGCGCTTCCCTGCGAAGACGGTTGAAAAAGGTTTCGGCTATTTGCGGATCGGGAGCAATGAACCGGCCCTCTTCGAACAGGGTGTTTTCGCGTTCGGCAAGCGATACCCCTTCGGGATCCGCCTCTTCAGCTATGATGAAAGCAGCGGCGGCAAGCAAGCCTTCGGGCGTTCCGTCGTAGAGGTAGCGATTCATGGCGTCAGACAAAAAGACCGGGCAGGAGAAGCTGTCCGGATTGTTCCGTTACAGCAGCGGCACCACCGTCTCCAGGAAGAAGGCGGCTGCGGAGCAGGGCTGGCTGCCGGTCTGTTTTTTCGAATGGCCTGCCTGAGCAGGTTATGAAATATCTGGCGCGCTTCATGACCACACCGATCTTTTTCAGACCTTCAGGCGTAATAACGGAGAAACGACGGGCAGCCACGATTCGTCGTGCCGATGTCACGCCGATACCCGGCACGCGGAGAAGAGTTGCGTAGTCGGCGCGATTGATCTCGACCGGAAAAAATTCCGGATGGCGAAGCGCCCAAGCGGTTTTGGGATCGAACGATTCGTCGAGATTCGGAGCATCGTCCGAAAGAATTTCGCTGACGGAAAATCCGTAAAAACGAAGCAGCCAGTCAGCCTGATAGAGCCGGTGCTCACGAAGCAGGGGAGGCGCGGCAAGCACAGGAAGGCGACTGTCCTCGTTGACAGGAACGAATGCGGAATAGTAGACCCGCTTGAGGCTCATCTTCCGATAGAGTCCCTCGGAGAGTCTCAGAATCTGAAAATCGCTCTCGGGACTTGCGCCAATTATCATCTGCGTGCTCTGCCCGGCAGGCGCGAAACGCGGAGCGCAGCGACTCGTCCTGCGCTCGACGAGGCTATGCCGAATCTCTTTGCCGATAAGCGACATCGGTTCGATTATTGCCTGCTTCCCTTTCTGAGGCGCAAGCCTTTTGAGAGAGTCATGGGAAGGCAGTTCGATATTCACGCTGATCCGGTCGGCATGAAGGCCTGCCCTTCGAACCAGTTCGCTGCTGCTGCCGGGAATGATCTTCAGATGGATGTAGCCTCCGAACCGCTCTTCGAGACGAAGCGTTTCTGCTACCGTTACCATCCTCTCCATGGTCTGGTCCGGGCTCTGCATGACTGCGGAACTGAGGAAAAGTCCCTCGATATAGTTCCGCCTGTAGAACTCCATGGTGAGATCAACAACTTCGCGCGCGGTGAACGAAGCTCTCGGAACAGAATTCGAGGATCGGTTGACGCAGTACGCACAATCGTAGACACAATCGTTCGAAAGCAGAATTTTCAGGAGAGAAATGCATCGGCCGTCATCCGACCATGAATGGCAGATTCCGCCCCGCGACGTATTGCCGATGACACATGCAGTGTTCTCGCGTCGGCTGCCGCTGGAAGCGCACGACGCGTCGTACCGGGCTGCACCGGAGAGTATCTGTAGTTTTTCAAGCGTCTCCATAGAAAAAATATAGCCAACAATCAGCTATTTCCTCCGCAATCAACCACAATGCACGATAAGAACTGACACTGACGCACACCGAAAGACAAGGACAAAATAAACCCTCCCACATCCCACTACCTACTACCCACACCCCTTCCTGCCAGTTCGACGACACGCCTCGCACCGGTCACGACGCCCGGAAGTGACTGTCCCGGAAAAACGGAATCGCCGACCAGCAGCATGTTGTCGAAGCCCGTTGCCGGATCCCTGACGTCGAAAAGCGAAGTTTGCGGATATCCGCCGACATAACCGCGATGCCTCCCCGTGTACCGCTCCCACGTAAGCGGAGTACCCGCCTCAAGAAAACGTATGCCTTCACGAAGGCCCGGAATATGCAGCGCAAGCAGATCGAGCATCTTATCGATATAAGTGGATTTCAGTCTCAGGTACTCCTCACGGCTTTTTCCGACGGCTGCAAACCATGGTTCCGGACGGGAATGGGTCGAAACCGTGACGGCCGCGCACCCTCGAGGAGCGCGCCCCTCTTCACCCGGCATCGAAAAGGAGGCGAAAATGCTGTTGCCTTCTCCAGGATTGCCGGACTGCCCGATTATCTGGAGGTGGCGCTCTCCGGCCCCGGCTGCAATTGCGGCATCGAGTCCAAGATAGAGCGTAACTGTTCCCCAGCGGTGTACCGGCCCTTTCTGACGAAGCAGCGGAGAATCCGACGAAATGCCGGCAAGCAGTGCAAGCGAGGCCGGCGTGAGGTTTGCAAGAAACAGGTCGGCCGCAAGCGACAGGCCGCCTGAAGTTTCAACGCCGAATACCTGTCTTCGGATGGTATGCATGCGTTCTACCCTTTCCCGGTAAAGAACCGTGCCCCCATGTTGCTCTATGCTGAGAGCGAGTTGTTCTGATATACGTCCGATGCCTCCCTCGATATGCCATGCTCCGGAAAACGGAAGGTCAAGAGCTATTGCTGCGTTGACCGCATTGGCCTCTCTCGAGGTTGCCTGGGCGGAAATGAGCAGCTGGGCATCGATGAAGCGCATGAATTCGGCATTAGTTTCGAGCCGGTGCTCAACAAGCCACTCATAGGCAGTTTTTGCCGCGAAATGCAGCAGTCGCGACGTACCGGGAAAACCGGAAAATCCTTTGCGGAGCAATAGCGCAAGATCTGCTATCGATGCGGGAGGCCATGGAAGGCCGCCCGCCGCAAGCTTCCAGAGAAGAGCTGAAAGCACGGATTGCTCCTGCCAGAAAGCTCGACTCTCAGGAAAGCGTTCCAGCACGCCCGATCCTTGCCGGTCGAGATCAAGAGTGAGCGAGCCATGGCAATAGCGCCAGGCTACGGTCTCCTGACGGACCGGCCAGGTGATGCCGAGTTCCCTGCCGAGCATATCCATAGGGCCACCGGGGTGAAAACCGCACCCGACTGTCGCGCCGGCATCGAAACGGTATCCCTGCCTGGCGAATGTTGCGGCGCAGCCGCCCGGATATCCCTGGGCTTCAAGCACGGTAACCAGTGCCCCGCGGGAAGCAAGAAGTGCTCCTGCCGCCAGGCCGCCAATGCCTGAACCGATAATGACGGTATTGAGTCCGGAAAGTTCCATGATCTGAGCCGACTTCCATTAAGGTGACCGGGTGACTGCATTTTCTGAAAAACCAACCGTAAAATCATGCTGGACGTTCACTGTTGCCGAAAGCAGAAAAAGAGCACTGTACCGGTTACGGATGGGAAGAAAGCTGCGCAGTAAAGAAGAGCAGAGAGCAGAGAGGGCAAAGCATAAAAGAGTCGGCGTAGCGGGATTTGAACCCACGACCCCTTCCACCCCAAGGAAGTGCGCTACCAGGCTGCGCTATACGCCGATAATCGTGTCTGAGGGAAGCAAAAATAAAAAAATCCGCGGATAAATATAATTCTTTTTGCTGTTTTTGCTTTGCAATCCTTCATGCCGCAATGAACGTCAGATATGATTATCCACAGTCACCTTGCAGATATCGCCGGAAAAGCCGGCCAACAAACCATAGCTCCAGGATAACGAACAATTCTCATAACTATCTATAATATATACAGTAAAGACCAATCCAGACACGTAATCACGCTTTCCCGCGGCTCATCTGTTTCCGTATTCCACACAACATCAACAAGTTATCAACATCGCGCCTGTACTGTGTATCGAACTGCCGGAGGCGACAGGCATCGCGCGCTTCCGGCTACCTGTCGCTGCGGGCATGACGATGCTTGAGGTATTCGACAACCGGAGGCAGAATCGATAAAAAGATAATGGCGATAATCAGCAGTTTGAAGTTCTCCTGCACGAAAGGCAACTGTCCAAAATAGTAACCGCTGTAGCTGAACAGCCCCACCCAGAGGAGCGCGCCAAGAATATTAAACAGAATGAATTTCGGATAGGACATCGCTCCGACACCTGCGACAAACGGCGCAAAGGTTCTGATAATGGGAATAAAACGGGCGATGATGATGGTCTTGCCTCCATATTTTTCAAAAAACTCACGGGTTTTTTCGAGATGTCCGGGATTGAACAACCGCGACTTTTTAAAATCGAATACCTTCGGACCAAGCGCGTGGCCTATACTGTAGTTCACCGTATCGCCCAATACTGCAGCGACGAAGAATACAACGAAAAGCAGATGAGGGTCGAGCTGCGATCCTGGTATTGAAGCAAGCGACCCGGCCGCAAAAAGAAGGGAATCGCCGGGAAGAAAAGGGGTGACAACGAGACCTGTCTCGCAGAAAACAATCAGAAAAAGGATGCCGTACAACCACAGCCCGTATTCTGAAGCGATAACCTGAAGGTGTTTATCGATATGAATGATGAAGTCGGCAATGCCGAAAAGGAATCCGGTGAATGAGTTATCCATACAATGAGGATGTTTCAGGGGAAATAATTCAGAAAGGCACCAGTAATGTAGCGATTGGGCGTCTTATACACAAAACAAGCGGGGTAATTAAACCTCCGCGACAGTATCATGACGGCTTCGCTGATGAATAAGAAAAGTCATAATTATTATATATTGGTATTTTACACACGTAACCGTCTTTGTTTGCAATGAGCTATCTGGCATCTTCGCGCTGCAGGCTTTTTTATGAAGACAGTGCGGAGCATGATCCCGCACTCGAGGAAAAACCTGCAATTCTTTTCGTGAATGGATGGGCAATATCTTCACGATACTGGAAGCCTCTGGTCGGCTTGCTGACACCTGATTACCGCTGCATAACCTATGACCAGAGCGGTACAGGCAGAACGCTGATCAAGGGAAGAAAGCCATCATTTACCATAGAAGGGTTCGCCAGTGAAGCCGGCGATCTTATTGAGCACCTCGGACTGGAAAGATCAAGAAACCTGCATATAGTCGGCCACTCGATGGGAGGCATGGTTGCGACGGAACTCTGTACGAACTATCCCGACGCTCTCGTATCTGCAACCATTACAGCTTGCGGGATTTTCGAAGAAACCGCATTGACGTCTCTCGGGCTTTTATTCCTCGGCGGCCTGATCGACGTTTCGATGAACATGCGGAACATTTTTCAGGTAGAGCCTCTTCGTACCCTTTTTATCAAACGGGCAGCGGCCAAAGAGATAGGCAGGGAATACAGCGACATAATCATCGAAGATTTTACTCAGTCCGATAAGGAAGCTACAAACGCTGTCGGCAGGTTCTCCATTGACCCCGAAGCGCTGCGAACCTACACGTCGCATGTGATCGGAATAGCATCGCCTGTGCTCTGCTGCGTCGGCATGGAAGACCATACCATTCCGCCTGAAGGCACCATAACGCTATTCAAAAAAAGGAAGGCCCTGTCAGCCGCGCCGACTTCGCTTGCGCGGTTCATGAGCCTTGGACATCTTCCCATGCTTGAAGACACCGCGGCTTTCGGTGCGGTACTGAAAAAGCATTTTGAATTTTCCGGACATTTTTATAAACAGAGTGCCGGGGAAAGCCGTCCTGCAGAAGAGTATATGATCCCCTGATGAATACCATGGTACCCGTTGCTTATTACGTGAAAACTCAAAGACTGAACGTCACTGTGAAAACACTCTTATCAAAAACCCTTATTTTCGCTTTCACCGCGTTTCTGCTCGTTACGCTCACGACTCCACCCGCGTTTGCCCTGAACCCGTTCAAGGGACTGCCAAGCCTCGAGGAACTCGAAAACCCGAACCCTGAACTCGCCTCGCTGGTCTATTCCGAAGACGGCGTGCTGCTGCACAAGTTCTTTCTGAAAAACCGCACATTCATTCCGCTCAAATCGATCCCGAAATCGGCTCAGCACGCGCTGATAGCAACAGAGGACGTTTCGTTTTACAGCCACTGGGGCGTGGATCTCAGAAGACTTGCGCTCGCGATGGGCGAAAACATCATAAAAGGGAGAAAACGCTGGCATGGCGCAAGCACCATTACCCAGCAGCTTGCCAAAAACCTCTATCTTACCCAGGAACGCACCATCAGCCGAAAAGCCAAGGAGTTCATCACGGCTATCGAGCTTGAAAAAACCTACACCAAGGACGAAATACTCGCCCTCTATCTCAACACCGTCTATTTCGGTTCGGGAGCATACGGCATCGAAGCGGCAGCAAGAACCTATTTCGGCAAACCGGCAAGCAAGCTGACGCTGCCGGAAAGCGCCACGCTCATTGCCGCGCTGAAAAACCCGACCGGATACAATCCCGTGAAAAATCCGTCGAGTTCCGTAGCCAGAAGGAACCTGGTGCTTTCGCTGATGGAAAAGGAGAAGTTCATCACCCCGGCCCAGGCGGCCGCAGCAAAGAAAACAAAGCTGCAGCTGAACTTTACGCCGGTGAACCATCACGGCCTGGCGCCTTATTTCACGGAATACATCCGGCAGACCATCAAACCTGCATCAATGCTTGGTGACATCAACGTCTACCGAGACGGGCTTACCATTCAGACGACGCTTGACAGCCGGATGCAGAAATATGCAGAACAGGCCGTCAGGGAGCATCTCGCTTCGCTTCAGGCTTCGTTCGACCGTTCCTGGAGATGGCCTGAATCGCTCAAAACCCTGATCATCAAAGAGAGCGCCCGTTTCAAGGAACTGCGAGAAGAAGGCGTTTCCGAACAATCGGCACTCGCCAGTCTTCGGGCAGACAAGGTCTGGCTCGGAAACCTTCTGCGAGAAAAAACGAGAATACAGCTCGCATTTGTTGTACTCGACCCGTCAAACGGACATGTCAAGGCCTGGGTAGGAGGAAATAACTTCTCGCCTGACGATTACCGCTATCAGTTCGACCATGTCTGGCAGGCAAAACGTCAGCCCGGTTCCACATTCAAGCCGTTTGTCTACGCCGCGGCTATCGACAAAGGGATTCCCGCAAATTTCAGAGTGCTTAACCAGCCAATAGCCCTGAAAAGCGGCAGCGGCATATGGTCGCCGAGAAACTCCGACGGATCCTCAGGCGGGCTGACAACCCTCCGCTCGGCACTGAGCAGGTCATTGAACCAGGTTACGGTGCGACTTGCCTACGAAAATCTCAAGATCCCGGAAATCATCAGCTATGCAAGAAGAATGGGCATTTCGTCGCCCATGCCTTCGAACCTCTCCATTGTTCTCGGTACAGCGGAAGTTACGCCGCTCGAACTTGCCGGTGCGTTTGCAACCTTTGCAAACAACGGCACATGGAACGAACCGGTCTCTATCCTGAAAGTTCACGACAAGCATAATCGTATCATTTCCGAATATCGCCCAAATACGAAATTCGCCATCGACTCCACCTCGAATTTCGTGATGGTCTCCATGCTCAAGGATGTGGTGAACAAAGGCACCGGTATCGCACTCCGTTCCCGCTACGGATTCGATTACGAAGCTGCAGGCAAAACCGGAACCACCCAGAGCATGCGCGATGCCTGGTTCGCGGGGTTTACTCCCCAGCTTGCCGCTGTCGTCTGGACCGGATTTGACGATGAACGCGTCAAGTTCACCTCTATGGAATACGGACAGGGTGCAAGAGCCGCGCTGCCGATATGGGCGCTGTTCATGAAAAAGGCTTACGGAGACCCGTCACTTAAGCTAGACAACCGGTATTTCCATATTCCCGATAACGTCATTGCCGTCCCCATTTCCGGCAATACCAATACTCCGTCGGACCTTATGGGCTCGGATGTCTATATCGAGTATTACACGCCGAAAGGATTCAATTATTACAAATCACAACCGGCACAGTCTTCTGATGGCAGCGGTTCCGCTTCGTCGGCGGACGGGGGAGATGCAACGGAACTGCAGCCCCTGCCTGCCGATGAACCAGCCGGCGAGGGCCTTTTCTGAGGGGTATAAAGGTATAAAATAAATCAACACACTCGAATGCAGTCAGTCTTAGTTCTGGATTTCGGATCGCAATACACCCAGCTGATCGCCCGTCGAATCAGGGAGCTGGGTATCTATTCGGAAATTCTGCCCTACAATACCACTCCCGATACCATCAGGGAGCACGCCCCGAAAGCCATCATCCTTTCAGGTGGCCCGACAAGCGTCTACGGTGAATCCGCAATTCTTCCGCATGACGGCATCTTTTCACTCGGCCTGCCGATTCTCGGCATCTGCTACGGCCTGCAGGCCATTGCCAGGCATTTCGGAGGAGAGGTTGCTTCGGCATCGAAACAGGAGTTCGGACGCGCCAGGATGCTCGTCAGCCACGACGAAAAACATGAGAGCATGCTGTTCCGGAACATCCCGGACTCGGATGTATGGATGAGCCATGGCGACAAGGTGGTGCGCATGCCCGACGGGTTCAGGGTCACCGCCAGCACGGCGAATTCCGAGATGTGCGCGCTCGAAAGCTTTGGAAGCAAGGCAGCGCTCAAAGTGTACGGGCTGCAGTTCCACCCCGAGGTGCAGCACAGCCTCTACGGCAAGCAGCTGCTTTCGAACTTCCTTATCGACATTGCAGGCATAACCCCCGACTGGTCGCCGAAACATTTCATCCGGCACCAGATCGAGGAAATCCGTAAAACTGCCGGCGACAAAACCGTCATCTGTGGCATCAGCGGCGGCGTGGACTCCACGGTTGCCGCCGTACTTGTAAGCCAGGCTATCGGCAAAAACCTGCACTGCGTCTTCGTGGACAACGGCCTCCTGCGCAAAAACGAAGCCGAAAAGGTAATGAGCTTCCTCAAGCCGCTCGGGCTCAGGATCACGCTTGCCGATGCATCCGAGCTGTTTCTCAAGCGGCTGAAAAACGTGGCTTCTCCCGAAAAGAAACGCAAGATCATCGGCAGAACTTTTATCCAGGTGTTCGAGGAAAACCTGCACGAGGAAAAATTTCTGGTTCAGGGCACCCTCTACCCCGACGTGATTGAAAGCGTAAGCGTCAAGGGTCCTTCCGAAACCATCAAGTCGCACCACAACGTGGGCGGCCTTCCGAAGCGCATGAAGCTTAAGCTTATCGAACCGCTTCGCGAGCTGTTCAAGGACGAAGTGCGCGCCGTCGGTCGCGAACTCGGCATAGCAGAGGATATTCTCATGCGCCATCCCTTCCCCGGCCCGGGGCTTGCCGTACGTGTACTCGGCTCGGTCTCGAAGGAACGGCTCGACGTGCTTCGCGATGCCGACGAAATCTACCTCGAAGAACTGAAATCAAGCGGACTTTACCAGCATGTGTGGCAGGCTTTCTCCGTCCTGCTTCCGGTGCAGTCGGTCGGTGTGATGGGCGACAAGCGCACCTACGAAAACGTGCTCGCCCTGCGCGCAGTGGAATCCTCCGATGGCATGACCGCCGACTGGTCGCACCTCCCGCACGACTTCCTCTCGCGCGTCTCGAACCGCATCATCAACGAAGTGCGCGGCATCAACCGCGTTGCCTACGACATCTCCTCGAAACCGCCGGCCACCATTGAATGGGAGTAACGAAACTGCTCGCTATTGAATGGCTTGTATCAGAATAGCCTGCGGTACTTCTGTCAGAAAAATCGGTTTGTAAAACAGGCGTGCCCGAGCATGCCTGTTTTACTTTATACAAGCAGCGCCTGCCGGAGATTCCGGATCGCACGGCAGTATACCCTGAAGCCCGTATCCATTCGTGAAAATCCAATCCCCAATCCGTGCCAATCCGTGGGCAACTCTTCTTCTTCTCTTCTACTCCCGACTTCCGTCGTCTTCCATCCGTGAATATCCGCTTTCAATCAGCGGGAACCGCGCTCTTCCCTCTTTTGGCTTGTTAGCCTGACAGCTCGATAGCTCAAGAGCTCAACACAAACACTCTGTAACCCCTCTTCCATAAATCCGTGCCAATCCGTGGGCAACTCTTTCAGTTGAAAGACTTCTCTTGGCCGCTGTTATGCTGCAACCTCCTCCAGCTTTTTCCTGATCCAGTTCCGCTCGTCCCTCCCGACCGTCGACAGGCGAAGTATCGGCAGCCCGCATTTGGCCAGCACTGCATCCTTAAGCAGATTCGGATTATCGATTCGTTGGTTTCATTCGATACGGTTGTAATGATTACAACCCGCATTTTTCTGCCTGATACTTGTGCACCGTATCGATCACGATCAGTTTTTTCCGGAAGCGGCCATCCGCGTGATTGAGATAAAGTAAATAAGTTCATATTTTAAAGTGCAAATAACCTTACAGGTCACAGAAACACCGGTTCAGATCCGGCTCCTGCATCAGGATGGCGGAAAGGATTATTTCACAATGTCTTGGGGCATAATCCGGGATACCTTTCTTTACAAGGGCTTGTTAAAAAAACATGACCGCCTGGTTGCAATCCTGCAATCAACTCACAACAAAGGAGGAAAAACAATGAGAAAAATGGTAGTGGTAACAGCAATGATGGCGATTTTGGCCGTCATGCTGGTTGTTGGTACGGGCTTTGCCAAGCCACCGATCCAGGAGGGAATACAACCTCTCGTGCCCGGCAAGTGTTGTATCGCCGGCAAGTACAAGGGTATCTCGGTAGACGATCCCGCGTGCCCCGCAGGCCCGAAAACGGGATCGTTCATTATGGTTCTGCATCAGACCGACTGCGGCAAAAAGATCAATGGTGAAATCATCGATCCCGCTGACGGCAAGATTACCTCAACATTCGTCGGTACCGTTACGCCCGTGTCACGCAACTGCTGCAGGCTGGAAGGGCAGGTTAAGGGCGTCCCTGGCGGTCCGGATGCAAAGTGTCTCCACGATTTCAAGGCTACCCTGTGCAGGAACAAGCCTGGAAAGTGGTCTACGAAGGACGGAGTATACAAAGACCTGTCCGGACATTGCTGCAGCGGGACATTCAGAATGGAACAGCTGTAAGACATATCTGCAAGGGCACCGGGGCGGCGGGTCTCCCGCCTCCCTGGTCCCGATTTTTCAGTTGCCCTATATCCGGCACACCATCACATGAGGCCATGATGCAGGGTGCCTGGTGCGACAGTCCTGCTCCTCGCGGAATTGGCTTTTGTGGGGATCGTACTGCCTGTTTACGTCCTGCCTCTGCTTCGAAAAAGCAGGGTTTTCTCTATTTTGCTGCTTGGTTGCGAGCGTACCCCGGCAGCTCGACAGTATCCCGCAGGAATTCCTTATATTTGGAATTAACGAATCCCCTCAAATCAATGGATAGAATCACCCTTTCGCAATACCGTCGGATACTCTTTTTCACAGGAGCCGGCATGTCGGCCGAAAGTGGCGTTCCCACCTACCGGGGAAAAGGGGGCGTCTGGAAGGAGTATGATTACGAGGAGTATGCCTGTCAGAAAGCGTTCGATCGCAATCCCGAAAAGGTGCTGCGTTTTCATGAACTGCGCAGACAGGCTGTGCTCGACTGTCTGCCGCATGAAGGGCATCGGGTTATTGCCGGAATACCCGGGGTGAAGGTGATAACACAGAATATCGACGGCATGCACCAGCGGGCCGGATCAGAAGGAGTCATCGAACTTCACGGCACACTATGGCGTCTTCGCTGCGACCGGTGCAGAACGGTTGTCGAGGATCACGGCAAGTCGTATGAGACGCTGAAATGCGCATGCGGTGCCTGGCTCCGTCCGGATATCATCTGGTTCGGCGACATGCTCGATCCTGTTGTCGTCAGAAAGGCAAAACGATCTGTCGAGGAGTGCGATCTCTTTATCAGCATCGGCACCTCCGGTACGGTCTGGCCCGCTGCCGGTTTTCCCGCCCTTGCTCGCGAATGGGGCGCTTATTGCATCGAAATAAACCCGGAACCCTCGGGAGGAAGGGAGTACCACCGCACCATTGCCGGCAATGCCGGTGCTGTGCTGCCGGAACTCTTCATATTCTGATCAGCCAGGGCAACAGTTAATCGACATCAGACCATGACCTGCAGCGAAACGTTAACTCTTCACACCGGCGGATTCTCCGATATTATCTGATAACACCGCGCAAATCCAGCGAATTGTTTCAGCCTCAAAAATGACGGAAGGGAAGGGACAACTGTGCGTTTCAGCTATGATCCCCGTGTCTCGTTATTCATGTCCATGCACACTCGTGCCTGCAAATTGCCGATGCCATTGAAAGCAGTCGTGGCGCAACGTTACAGAAAGAGGGAAACTGATCACAACTGGATCTCCCAAGAAAAAAGGAAACCTGATCAAGGCGTTTCGTTTGCTGAAGATGCTGACTGTTGTTTATTTTTCCTGGTTTTGTCCGGTTAGTTTTTTAACGGTCTGTTCTAAAAGTTTTTGAGCCTCCGAATAATCCGGACTCATTTGAACAGCAATTGTAACATCATTCAGAGCGGATTGATAATTCCTGATTTCATAATAGGTTTGTGCTCTGAGAAAATACACTTCCGGTTGCCTTTTCTCAAGCTCAAGGGATTTCTCGAAATTGTAAAGAGCCTCATTGGTCAGCCCCATCCGCCTGAGCGTCAGTGCTCGGTTGTTGAGGACCTGATAATAACCCGGATCACACTTAAAACTGTCTTCGAAATCTTTTAATGCCTGCCTTTCCTTGTTCAGCATAAAATAGGCAAGACCCCGATGATTGTATATAATAGCACGCACTTTTAATGGCGGATCCGCAGACAATGCTTCACTGTAATAATCAATAGCACCTCTATAATTTTCATTATTATGGGCATCCAATGCCTTCAGGAGATTTATTTCAATGTTTTTTAAAGATTCTCCTTTTTCCTCCAGATCATTTTCATGATTTACCCCCCGATACTTATGAAGTGAATTTACAGAGACCTCTTTTGCTTTTTTCTGCAGTTCCTTAAAACGCTCATGGCCCCAGGCAACTAACTCTTTTTGCTTGTCTCGTATTTCCTGAAATATCATATCCGAAAGCACAAGATTTGCATTGAGTGCCGCCATTTTTTTGCGGATAGCCCGATTGTCCGGGAACTCGATATTACTCTTGTAAAGCAGCTCATGCTCAATTTCAGCCCATGCTTCCTGCAATATTGTCCGGATTTGAATTTCACACGAATGACAGCAAAACTCCGGCATTTCAACACATAAATCTCCCAATGATATTTCCAGATGCACACTGTCATAGGCAAATTCCCTATAAGACAATGCTTCGGATTTTCTCTCAATATCCGCCACATCAAAAGATTCTTTAATAATATCAACCACCTGCTCTACATCTTCCAAAAACGGCACAATAATGCGCAAACCAAGCAAATCCTTAATTTTCTGATTTTGTATGAGTCCCTTGTTGACAAGCCGCTGTTTTTTTTCATTAAGACTTTCAAGAGATTTGACTCTTTTTTTTAAGGTATATTTTAATTCTTTTGCCTGAATTTTATTACTGATAGCTCTGGAAACGTCATTTAATATGTCTTCCCAAAAAGGGAAATTTTTCTGATAGATTTTTTGCAGCTCTTCTTCATTATCGAACATAACAAACTCAAGTAATAATATTAATGGAAGAAAAAAATCGATCTTTGCCTTGTTGCATCTCCCTGCCGGACTGCCGATAAAACCTGCCGATCAATCGGCAGCACCCTTGCCAATCGACATAAACCTCGACCTCAGGCATCACCGTCACTCCTTTTTCTGCCGCTTATACGGGCACGCCTGGGCAATGCTGCCGTCGAAAGCTGCTGACCTACGCTGTCTCGGGCAGGATCTGCAAGCCAGGCCAGATCGTCCAGCAAGCCAAGAGCCTGAAGCACAGCTGCATAAATACCGATACTCACCGAAGGATCGCCCTTCTCAAGGCGGGATAGGGTTGGGCGCGATGTTGACGCCCGTTCAGCCACAACACTCATAGGCAGCCTGCGGCGCATCCGCGCCTCATGAATATTTGCTCCAAGCTTGCACAGCGCCTTGCGCACTGCAGAATTTGGCAGATGAGGTGTCGGCATTTGTAATAAAGATATATCCTTAATCAGATATAATGTAATACCATATTTACATTTTACAAAAAAACGCGATCCCCCCAGGCAGCAATCACAGCATATCGAGAACTAACAATTTGAGGTGTCTAATGTGGCCTCGGATCGGGCAGCGCTCCGCAGAGAAAAATGTATTTGAGGGCGCGAAGCGCAATAAATCCGGAATGATGACCTGTATTGTTAAGGACAAATTAAGCAATAAGCGAATTCTTTCCGGGTCAGTTCCGAATACAACAATGATCAGTTACCGGGATGAGTGGATCATTGCCAGGGTTAACCGCGCCTCCAAAGCAATAAGTTTACGTAGTTGCGAACGATCTCCACCATCACACCATAAGCCATTCATCCTGCATTTGAGGGAACGGAGTCCCGAAGACCTCCTACCCAAAGACTTCTTTCAAACTGGTCCACGGGGAGAAGCAAAATGATTATTCCGGTGAAATGATTCTGACTGTCGGGAAATACATTTGATATCTGTTTTTATCCCGTGTAATCAGTTCAAAACCTGATACTGCGGCATGTGCCCCGATAAAAAAGTCCGGCAATGGAGACCT
>Ga0194126_10000399_pt1 | contig 72347 bp, 65 predicted proteins | sample TA2KigC150mmetaG_FD_148641 | JGI IMG/M metagenome (GOLD analysis project Ga0194126, IMG submission 148641) | Freshwater microbial communities from Lake Tanganyika, Tanzania - TA2015035 Kigoma Deep Cast 150m | ecosystem: Environmental > Aquatic > Freshwater > Lake | place: Tanzania: Lake...
TTTCTCTACGCTGTCTGTCATAACGCTCCTCCTTATCTGTTAGCTCATTTACTATCAGATTATAGCGCAAAAAAACACTTCTTGCAACTCCTCTTACATTTTTGACGCAGACCCTTGCTTCGTCAGACAGTTCATCTTTATCATCATGGGTAATTGGGAAGTGTCTTGCAAGCAGTTTTCCGGATTCTTTGACAGCTTCGCATAAAGCATCACATGCACGACCATCTTTAATCCCCTGCGAAACCATGTTCGCATATCTGTTGAGGGTCTCCTGCTCAATCTTTTCATAGATACCTTTATCAGCAAGAACCCAAACCTTTCTTTCGAGCAGAGAAAGGAAGAAAAGAGCCCCGGTCTGCTGTTTTGTCTTATAAAGACCCTTCTCATAGAATGCCCTGATGTCCCCCTGCTTTTCTCATTTTTTATTTGTTGACATGAAATTGTATCATTAATATGCATGAGATATAAAGATTTATCGTGGTATTACACGCAGTGGTTTTGTTGACTTTAAGAGCCAAAAGAAGTATCATTTAACTAAATGAAAGGATAAAATGTTTGAGAAATTTACAGAGCGCGGAAGGAAGGTAATCATCTATGCAAAGGAAGAGGCTGAAAAGCGCCAGAATGATTACCTTGGCACTGAACACCTCTTGCTTGCTGTCTTAAAAGAAGATGACGGATTGCCGATAGCGATACTTAAACGCATGGGCATTACTTCAGAGGAAGTGCGCCTGGAGATCGAAAGGAATCTTCCTCAGGGATCAAACCTCATGACCTTCGGTGATATACCTTTTACACCCAGGGCTAAAAAAGTCCTTGAACTTGCTGTTGAAGAGGCACGGCTCCTCGGCCACAATTATATTGGAAGTGAACATATCTTTCTCGGCCTCGTAAGGGAAGAAGAAGGCATAGGAGGGAAGATATTAAGGAGCTTTGGCGCCAACCTTTTAGGAGCGCGGCAGCTCACCATTAATTTTTCAATACGGGCACATACTAACGTTAAAGATAAAAAGAGCACAACACCTGCGCTCGATGAGTTTGGCAGAGACCTTACGCTGCTGGCAAAAGAAGGAAAACTCGATCCTGTCATAAGCAGAGAAGATGAGATAGAGCGTCTCATCCAGATCCTCGGCAGAAGGATTAAAAACAATCCTGTTATTATTGGAGAGCCTGGCGTCGGAAAGACTGCCATAGTTGAAGGTCTTTCCCAGAAGATTATTTCCGGCAATGTCCCTGACAGTCTTCTGGGGAAACGCATTGTATCACTTGATCTCGGCGCCCTCATCGCAGGGACAAAATACAGAGGTCAGTTCGAGGAGAGGCTCAAGATTGTTATGAAGGAGATTGTTCAGTCCGACAATGTCATGCTCTTCATTGATGAACTGCATACCCTTATAGGAGCAGGCGCTGCAGAAGGTTCTGTGGATGCATCGAGCATGCTCAAACCAGCCCTGTCACGCGGCGAAATACAATGTATCGGAGCAACAACGCCTGATGAGTACAGGAAACACATAGAAAAGGATGGCGCGCTTGAACGGAGATTCCAGCCGGTGCATGTTCAGCCGCCGGATGTAGAAAACACTATAAACATTCTGAGAGGATTGAAACCCCGGTACGAATCTTTTCATAAAGTAAAGATCAGTGATATTGCAATTGAAGTTGCTGCAAAACTGTCGGACAGGTATATCACAGACAGATATCTACCTGATAAAGCAATCGATGTCATCGATGAGACCGGCTCAAGGATTAAATTAAAGAGATATACGCCTCCCCGGGAATTGAAGGAACTGGAGACTGATATACAGAGATTTTCCAAGGAGAAGAATCTATATATAAAGCTGCATGATCTCGAAAAGGCTTCATCCATTCGTTTAGAGGAAGAAAAACTGAAAAGGCTCCATGAACAGATGCACAAACAATGGGTGGATAATTTAAGCAAGGAAATACCCTATGTAGGCGAAGAAGATATTGAATATACGGTAGCCAAGATGACAGGCATCCCTCTGTCAAAACTTGAAGAAAAAGAATCGGAGAAACTTATTCTGATGGAGGATAATCTCCATAAGAAGATAATAGGCCAGGAAGAAGCAATAAAAGCTGTCTCAAGGGCGATCAGGAGATCAAGAGCAGGATTGAAATCCAGCAAGAAGCCGATAGGGTCGTTCTTTTTCCTCGGCCCCACAGGGGTTGGCAAGACAGAACTTGCAAAGGCGTTAGCGTGGTTTCTTTTCAATGATGAGAACTCTCTCATCAAAATAGATATGTCGGAATATATGGAGAGGTTTAATGTCTCGAGACTGACAGGAGCGCCTCCAGGCTATGTAGGTTATGAAGAAGGCGGGCAGCTTACAGAAAAAATTCGCAAGAAGCCTTATTCGGTGGTACTCTTCGATGAAATAGAAAAGGCGCATCCCGATGTCTTTAACATACTTCTCCAGGTTCTTGATGAAGGAGTACTGACAGACAGTTTTGGAAGAAAGGTGGATTTCAGAAATACTGTAATCATAATGACATCAAACCTTGGAGCCAGGCTGATCGAAAAAGCAACCCCTCTTGGTTTCCAGAGGAACATATCCGAGATGCTTTACGAAAAGATAAAGGAAAACGTCCTTAATGAACTCAAGAAAACCTTTAACCCCGAGTTCCTTAACCGCGTTGATGAGATAGTTGTTTTTCATCCTCTCGAAAAGGCTCATTTACTCTCTATCATTGACTTGCTCGTGGAAGAGACAAACAGAATGCTGCTCGAACAGCAGGAGCTTGTCATCGAGGTATCTCACGAAGTCAAGGAGTGGATCATAAAGCAATACTATCAGCCCACATATGGCGCAAGACCTATGAGGAGAGCTGTTCAAAAAGTGATAGAAGATCCGCTCTCAGAAGAAATGCTCAGAGGAAGCTTTAAACATATCCATAAAATAAATGTCATTCTCGAAGATGATAAGCCGGTATTTCTCGAAACAGAGGAAGCTGTCCCTGTCTTGTCCGGCGCTAACTAATTGACGGTGAAATTCAAAACTCCTATCCTACTGATAATTTTGGTTTTCGGAATCATAGTCGCCTTTTTCATCATCAGACCTTCACATGTCCCGAAGATAACAACAGTCGGAAGTGAAGCGCCTGATCTCCAACTCACAGATATCAGCGGAAACAGGCTCAGGCTTTCTGATACGAAAGGTTCGGTTGTTTTTATTAATTTCTGGGCAACCTGGTGTGGATCATGTATTGAAGAAATACCCTCAATCGAAAGGTTGTCAAGACTTCTGTCAGGAAACTCACAATTCAGAATCGTTACGATTCTTTATAAAGATGACCTGAACAGGGCGCTCAGTTATATGAAACAGAATGGTTATACTTTTCCGGTGTATCTGAATCCTGATGAATCTGCCGCAAGGAGCTTCGGCATTACCGGCGTGCCTGAAACCTTTATTCTGGACAAAAAGGGGATATTGAGGAAAAAGGTAATAGGCCCTGCGCCATGGGATGCTCCGGACTTTATACAGGCATTCCAGAATCTCATCAATGAACCATAAGAATACCGGTGGGGAAGATCAGGTCTCTTGAACCAGCGCTCCTTTTTACAGGAGCGCTCTATTCCGATTCAGAAATCTTTGAATCTTCAAAAGAATTGCTCGGAAATAATTTTGGCGAGATCCTCTTTGAAAGCCTTCCGGTACAATGGGATTATTCCCTTCATTATAAAGATGAACTTGGCTGGCCCATTTCAAGAAAGTTTATTTTTTTCAACAACATGCTCGACCCCGGGACTATAGCAGACATTAAATTAAAGACAAATGAAATTGAAGATGCGTTGTCTCTGAACGGAAAAAGACGCATCAACCTCGATCCGGGCTATCTGACACTCGCAAAAATAGTGCTTGTATCCACGAAAAACTATTCACACCGGATTTATCTGAAAAAAGGGATTTACGGTGAGGTAACATTAATCTATTATAAAGACGGCGCATTCAAACCCCACCTCTTTACATACAGGGATTATCAGGATAAGGCATGTATCGATATATTCCTGCATGTAAGGGATTTGCTTAAAAAGAAGCTTGCCCCTTAAACCAATACCAGGTTATCCCTGTGTATGGCCTCTTCTGAATATTTATAGCCAAGGATCTCTTCGATCTCTGTTGTCTTTCTGCCCTTTATTTTTTCAATCTCTGAAGATGAGTAGTTTGTAAGTCCTTTCGCAATACGGTTGCCCTTTGTATCGAGACAGTAAACAGCATCGCCTGTATCAAAATCTCCGGCAACAGATACAATGCCTGAAGGAAGCAGACTCTTCCCGCCCTGTGCAAGGGCTTTTACTGCACCCTCATCAATAACAAGGCTCCCTTTGGAACGACTGCTGTATGCAATCCATCCCTTTTTTGAAGATAACTTCTCCTTTTTTGGCATGAAGATTGTACCAACGGATTTGCCTCCGATAAGCGACTTAAGGAGTCCATCCTTTCTGCCGCTGATAATATTGACTAAAATCCCATGGTTTACAGTCCTTTTTGCAGCAAGTATTTTTGAATACATGCCTCCTGTTCCTATATCGCTTCCTGCACCCCCGGCCCTATTCTCCAGTTCAGGGGTTATTGTCTCAATACATTCGATAAGCCTTGCCACTGGACTATGCTTCGGGTCTTCAGTAAACAGTCCTTCTACATCTGAGAGTATAACAAGTCTTTCTGCCTCTACAAGGCTTGCGACAAGAGAAGCAAGATGGTCATTGTCACCGAATTTGATTTCATCTGTTGCAACTGTATCGTTCTCGTTAATAATGGGAATAACTCTGTATGAAAGCAGCGTCAGGAGTGTGTTTTTGGAATTGATATATCTTTTTCTGTCGGAAAAATCATCGCGTGTCAGCAATACCTGTGCAACTTTTTTGCCATGATCTCCAAAGCTCCTCTCATATGCCCACATGAGGCTGCTCTGTCCAACTGCTGCAGCTGCCTGTTTGAGTTTTATATCCCTTGGTTTCTCCTTCAACCCAAGCTTTCTCATGCCTGCAGCAACAGCTCCGGATGACACAACTACGATCTCATAGCCCGTATCATGCAGTTCAGAAATGTCACTTGCTAAGGAGGAGATTCTTTTTGTATCAAGCCCTTCTTTTGAATCAGCAAGGATATTGCTGCCGATCTTCACAACAAGTCGCTTCATATAATTTTACCTCTGCAAAATTATACATCGGCATTGATCCTATTGTCATCAGGCAAGTTTCTGAAGATTAAGTTCGATTTCAGAATAAAATATGAGGCGCTACAACACTTTTAATGCTGACTCTGTAACCCGGGGGTCAAACTGTGTATTAATACATCTCTTAAATTCCAGGAATGCATACTCTTTCCCCGGCGCTTGTCTGTGCGGTCTGTCTGCAGTCATTGAATCAAATGAGTCAGCCACGTGGAGTATCCTTGCACCCACAGGAATATCTTCACCCTTAAGGCCGTCAGGATATCCTTTTCCATCTATTCTCTCATGGTGGTGGCGTATTAAAGGTATAATATCCTTTAACTGCTTGACCGGTTTGAGGATTGAGACCCCCTGAACAGGATGTTTTTTTATCAGTTCAAGCTCCTTGTCTGTAAGATTCACCGGCTTATCAATAAGCCCTTTATTAATTATTCCTATATCATGAAGGAGGGCAGCAAGCCTGATTTTCTCCATTTCCTCCTCACTGAGCCCCATCGCTTTCGCAATCTTTATTGAATATGATGCTACCCTTTCAGAATGACCCCCCATACAGGGCCTTTTCTCATCTATTGCGTTCACTATTGCCCTCACAAAGTTAATAAACAACTCTTTGGTCTTGTAGTACGAATCAGAAATCTCGTCAATGATATCGAGAAAGAGATACTTATTTCGTTCGGTTTTATCAGTCCACAACTGCAGTTGTTTAATACTTTCATTCAGGACCATCTCTTCCTTCTTGCGTGCGGTTATATCATGGATAGTTCCCCTGTAATAGATTAAATTGCCGTTTGTATCGCGGACAGCGCGTACACTCTCTGAAATCCATATCTTGCTGCCGTCCTTATGATAAACCTGAGATTCAAATCCTGAGACAACTTCTGTTTTTTTTACTAAATTCATGAACTTTGAACGACGTTTGGGTTCGATATATATTTGATCGCAATTGTCCTTCAGATCTGTCATCAGATCCTTTGGAGATTCATAACCCAAAATACGTGCAAGTGGTTTATTTGCTGCAATAAACTGTCCTTCTGATGAAGTTAAATAAATCCCTTCAACAGAGTTTTCGAAAATAGCCCGATATATCTCCTCTGATTTCTTTAAGCGCCGCACTTCCATAGCCCGTGATATCTTCATTAAAAGTTCCTCCGCCTTAAATGGTTTTATTACATAATCAAAGGCGCCAACTTCCCTGTCGCCTGCAGAAGTCTGTACGGTATCCTGACCTTTAATCACAATGCAGGCAAGATGGGGATCTATAACCAGAGCTGCCCGCATAAGTGCGATACCATCCGTATCAGGCGTTGCTGCGTCCGTCAAAAACATATCAACAGAGTGATTCTTCAATGCCTCAAGCGTACGCTCCCATAACGCACTGGCTGATACCATGTAGCCGACATTTGAGAGAATTCCGCATAAAGAGGTCATGAATTCAATGTCCTTGCTGAAAACCACGATCTTTTCTTTTTCAGGCTTATTCATTTAATATTCCTTTGTTTGTTCATAGTTTTTCCCAATCGATAAAGAATAACAAATCGCTTTTCATAAAAAATATCGTAAAAAATATATTCTTCTGTAGTATTTTTCCTACAATATTTATTCTATTATTCTACTAATCCATGTTTCACAGCATAACGGATAACTTCTGCTATGGAATTCATGTTCATTTTTTCAAGTATCCTTGTCCTGTAGGTGCTTACAGTCTGTATGCTCAGTGATAACTCCTGAGCAATTTCCTTTAATGTCTTTCCCAGGGCTGACATGCACATTACCTGATACTCCCGATCAGAAAGCGTTTCATGAGATGGCCTTTCAACATATATCTCCAGTTCAGAGATCAATTTCTCGGCAAGTGAAGCATTGACAAACTTTCCTCCCTTTGAAATTTTCCTTATTGCAGCAATCAGTTCATCCGGCGCACTCTCTTTGGTCAGATAACCTGATGCGCCTGCACGTAAAGACCTTACCGCATACTGTTCCTCAGGATGCACACTCAACATGAGGACAGGGAGTTTAGGGTTTTTCCTCTTTACCAGCCTGAGAATTTCAAGCCCATTTTTACCGGGCATCGAAATGTCCAGCAGAATCACATCATAATTATTTTCAGATATCTTATCGAGCGCTTCCAATCCATTGTCTGCTTCTTCAGAGACGATCATATCAGGAGTTTCAGATATAATCTGTTTCAAACCTTTTCGAACAATGGCATGATCATCAGCAATAAAGATCTTTATCATTCTTCTCTGCTCCCTTATTCAGCGGGATATTGACGTTTATTGTGGTTCCATTGCCGTTAATGCCGGCAATTCTTACAGTCCCCTGTAACAGATGGACACGCTCCCGTATGCCGGTCAAACCAAATGATTGAGGGCTTGAAAGCTGCTCATCAATAATCCCTTTTCCATTATCGGCAACTTCCAGTTCTATTGTATCTGCAGCCTCTCTCAAGCATACTCTTACTAAAGTTGCATGCGCATGTCTTACAATATTAGTCAGGGCTTCCTGGAGTATGCGGTAAATGGCAGTGGAAGCATCCTGACTCAAAATAATATCATCAGGATCAAGGGTGAGCTCACATTTAATCCCTGTCCTTTTCTGGAATTCTCCTAATTGCCATTCAATAGCTGCTGCAAGGCCAAGGTCATCCAATAATCCCGGTCTTAGTTCTGCTGAAATCCTTTGCACTGTCTTCACGGCAGTATCGATCAGATCTGACATTGATTGTGTCTTTGTGAACAGTGTTTTTTGATCTCCGGGGATTTTGGCGTTTAACCAGCATAAATCCATTTTCAGCGCTGTCAACATCTGACCGAGTTCATCATGGATCTCGCGCGCCATATACATCCTTTCCTTTTCCCTTGCAGACTGTAAATGCGCAGAGAGATTACGCAGCTGTTCACGCGATCTCCTCAGCTCCTCTTCAGCCTTTTTGCGCTCGGTGATATCTTCAACAATACCTTCATAGTAGAGCAATTCCCCGTTTGTCCCGTATACAGCAATGGCATTCTCGGAAATCCATATTTTTCCGCCATCTTTCCGATATGCCTGTGACTCAAATCCCTGTACAACTCTTTTCATGCGCATATGCCGGATAAATTCTCTGTGACGCTGTGGTTCAACGTGGAGTTGACGCGCTATATCAGTGAGATTCATGATCAGATCTTCGGGCGAATCATACCCGAGGATACGTGACAGCGCAAGGTTAGCAGTAATATAACGCCCGCTGGGCGCCATCTGATAGATACCGCCTATCGCATTTTCGAAAATAGAGCGATATTTCTTCTCGGCCTCCCGCAGACGCCTGACACTTATCGCACGGGATAAAATCTGCCGGAGCATTTCATAATTTAAGGGTTTCAGCATATAATCAAAAGCTCCAACCTTCATTGCATCAACAGCAGACTGAATTGTCCCCATTCCGGTTATGATTATGCCGAGAAGAGAAGGGTCTATTGTAAGCGCATCCTGTAACAGGGAGATGCCGTCCATTTCAGGCATAATGAGATCAGTCAGGAGCAGGTCAAATGTCTGCTCCTTTAATTCCATTAGAGCGTCTTTTCCTGATGTATACCCTGCTACCAGATATCCATAACGCGAAAGCAGGTCGCACATAGGAGTCAGCGATTCGATATCATCATCAACAATAATCAATCGGCCTGATTCTAATTCAATCACAATAAAAATACCTCTTTATACTATAATTTATTATTAGCATTTGCTTCAATGGTTATTTGTTTATTCAGAAATGTAAATGATTATTAAGATTATTAACGTTTTTATTATAGCATTTGATATATATTTACGCATCTAAAAAATATGATATTGTGCCATTTCGATTATCACGATTTTATAGTATTATTTGTATACAGAGTTTTATATGAAGAATCTTCGCAAAAAGAAAAAACCAAGATATCGGATTCCTATTGATGCAGTTTTAAAATTGAGAACCCATCCTGTTTTATCAAAAAAGGGTGAGAAAGGATATAACAGGGAGCGTGTAAAACAGGAAAACAGAAAAAGCATCAAAGACGAACATTTTGAAGAAAATGGTTGAATTTTTCAGTTTATTCTGGTAAATTTAAAGTGTTTTTATGGTGGAAGACAGAGAAAAGAAATCTGTTCTTGAAGCTTTTCTTTTTCTTTCAGGTGAAGTTTTGACATATGCTTCTCTGAAAGATATAACTGAAATTCCTGAACCTGAAGTAAAAAGGCTCATGGAAGATCTTATTAAAGAGTATAGAGAACGGAATGCCGGTTTGCTGATTGTTGAAATTGCCAATGGCTATCAGATGGTTACAAACCCTGAGTATGCGGATTGGGTCAGGAAATTCAAAAGCACACAGGTATCGAGCAGGCTGTCAATGCCGGCCCTTGAAACTCTTGCTATTATTGCTTACAGACAGCCTATAATAAGGGCTGAGGTCGAACAGATCAGGGGAGTAAATTCAGACAGTGCAATAAAAACACTGTATGAAAAAAGGCTTATTAAAATAATGGGGCGTAAGGAAGCGCCGGGCAGACCGTTTCTCTACGGAACAACGAGAGAATTTTTACAGTATTTCGGTCTGAAGGATCTGGCAGAATTGCCTACTCTCAAAGACCTTACAAGAGAAGAGGCAGCATGATTCAGGAGGTGAGCATGAAAAAGCTTTCTATATTAGTTACAACTCTAATTTTTACAATATTCATAACAGGGACTATTTATGCCGACACTACGTACATCATAAAAAAAGGCGATAACCCATACAATATAGCAAAAAAATTCAAAATCAATACGCAGGATATCCTTAAAGCCAACAATATAAACCCGAAAAATATGAAACCAGGAACCAGGATAAACATACCGTCTGACAAAGATAACCCTTTACAGAAGAATACTTCTGCAAGAAATCAAAATATGGAGACCTCCCAAAGCGTTGCTAAGAGCAATGTGAAAGCAATACAGTCCCATGAAGATCCTTCCGCTCATATAGTAAAAAAAGGGGACACCCTTTTATCCCTGTCGAAAAAATACTCGATACCGGTCAATGAACTCAGGGAACTCAATAATCTGAGGTCATCAAAACTGAAACCCGGACAGAAGCTTACACTGAGAAAGACTGGGCCAAAAACCTATACAGTGAAAAAAGGCGATAATGTTTATAAAATTGCAAAAAGATTTGATATTGATATCGATGAATTGAAAGAGATGAACGGGCTCGAAACAGACCTTTTAAAACCGGGGCAGAAGATGCTTTTAGAGCATGAAACTGAGACTGATGAACCAAAAACCTACAACGCGATACTTTCTCAGGCATTCTCACATTCAAATATCGAGGAAGAGTTGATGCAGGTTTCAGAATACGAAGAACACGGCATGAAAGACAGATTGATCCTCTTTGCAAAGAAACTGCTCGATATTCCGTACAGGTTTGGCGGAAACACCCTTTTGGGGATTGACTGTTCTGCTTACGTACAGAAGGTTTACAGTCTTGTCGGCGTCAATATCTCAAGGTCTGCAAGACAACAGTTCACAGAAGGAAATCCTGTTGATAAAGAAGAGCTTTCTATCGGAGACCTCGTTTTTTTCAGGACATATGCTTCATTTCCCTCTCATGTAGGCATTTACCTCGGCAACAACCTCTTTATCCATGCCTCATCAAGGAGCAAAAAGGTAACCATAGACAGTCTTGAAACACCTTACTACATCAAAAGATTTATCGGAGCAAAACGTCTGATAGACGGAGAAGAAAAGAAGGACGAACCTCAGAAGGAAGGGTAATTAACCCTCATAAATTACCTTTCCCATATCTGAAACATCATATCCGCCCAGGGCTGTTACTATGTTTTTGAACTCACTGTCTTCCTGTATGATCTTTATAAGGCGCCGGAGCATCTCTGTCTCGATAAATTCATGAGGTATTGCAAGATCATAGCGTTCCTTTGCTACCGGTATAAAATCGAGGTCAAGGGCCCGTGCTGATGCGAGGATAGCAAGTCCGGTGTCAGCAATACCTGTAAGCACAGCAGAGGCAACACCCATGTGCGTATATTCCTCCCTTTCATACCCCCTTACGTCTCCCTGTTTTATGCCGATATCCTTCAGGCATTTGTCTGTAAGAAGTCTCGTTCCTGCACCTGATTGTCTGTTCACAAAGATGACATCTTTCCTCGTCAGATCTTTAAATCCCTTTATATCCTTTGGATTGCCTTTGGGAACAATAAGACCCTGCTCCCTGTATACCAGATTCATGAGGATAATTTTTCTTCCGGTAAGCAGCCGTTTAATGAACGGGACATTATATTCTCCAGTTTCCTCATGAAGGAGGTGAGTTCCCGCCATATGCGCCTCGCCCCTTTTTAGCGCCATCAGACCTCCCATTGACCCCACATGGGCTGAAGAGAGGGAGAATCCCGGAAATCTTTTCTTTAATATATTTGCAAGAAGGTCAAGCGCATTGTCATGACTTCCGATGCAGACGATTGTGCTCTCAATCTCAGATTTGGACCTCATTAACTCTATGTCTACTTCAGCGCCTGCGCCTAAGCCCTCAGACATGGCAGGGATTCTTACAAAACCATCAGCCCTTACAAGAGACATAAGCGCCCCTGCGCCACGGGTGACCGGAGTTGCTATGAAATTATCTCCGACCTTTCCAACCTTTACCCTCAGGAATTCCTCCTGTCCAATAACTGATGCTGCCTGTCTGGACATCTTTGCCCTGAGTATTTCAGGCTCTTCCATTTCAATTCCCTGCCGTTTATACAAAAGGGGTTTGGCAAATAAATTGAATGTTATATAAGCAGATACCGGATATCCGGGGATACCGAGGACAGGTTTCTCTTTTACCCATCCAAGGATAACCGGCTTTCCGGGCTTAATGTTTACGCCATGGAGCGCTATTTCTCCAAGGTCTTTTATGGCCTTTGCGGTGAAGTCTTCTGAACCGGCTGAGGCGCCTGCATTAATGACTATAAGATCTCCCATATCATAGGCTTCGAGAATTGCCTTTTTCAGCTCTTCAAGGTTATCAGGGATGATCCTGAATCTGACAGGTTCGCCTCCCCATTCACAGACAAGACCGCCGAGAATTCTTGAGTTGTACTCGATAATGTCGCCTTTCTTTAAATCAGAGCCCGGCTCTACAATTTCAGTGCCTGTAGGGATAATGACTACCTTCGGTTTCCTTCTGACCGACACATCAATATGTCCGCCTGCAAGCATTGCTCCGATATCAACAGGCCTTATCTTTTGATTTTCCGGCAGTATCAGTTCAGTCGCTACAATGTCTTCACCAATAACCCGAACATGCTGCCAGGGTGTTGCAGGTGATAATATTTCAATGTATTCGGTTGCAGTTGCCTCTGAACTCTGCTCTTTGCTCTTTGCTTTAATAATATTCACATCCTCGATCATTATAACTGCATTGAATCTGTCAGGTATGGGATCGCCTGTGTCAACATAAACAGCCTCTTCGCCTGTTTTCAGTCTTTTAGGGTTTCTTTCTGTTGCGCCGAATGTGTCTGCAAATCTTACAGCATAGCCATCCATTGCTGAGGAGTGATAAAAAGGAGAGGAGATGTCTGCAGTTACCGCCTGAGCGGTAACCCTTCCAAGGGAGTCTGTGACTTTGATTTTCTCGCCTGAAAGCGGTCTCATAACCAGCCCGGAATCAAGCCTTTGAAGCCATTTTGATAATGCCTCGTGTAAAGGAGTGCTTTCAAGATAGATGTTACGGGACATTATTGCTTTGTCAGGAGTTTTTTGATCATTATCTTCAGTTCGTCAAGGTCCGATGATTTAACAATATATGCCTCCGAAGCCCATACTGCAAAGTCATCCCTGTAATCATAGGCTGTAGACATAATGACCGGAATCTTTGGATTTTTCTCCTTCATCTGCCTCAGGACCCTGATACCGTCAATGTCAGGCAAAAGGATATCGAGGGTAACTATATCAGGAGATTCTTTTTCGAACATTTCAATCGCTTCCTGGCCATTCGATGCGACAACAACTTCATAGCCTTCATCCTCAAACTCCTCTTTATAAAGCCTTTGGATATGCAGGTCATCATCAACTATAAGTATTTTCATAATCATTCCTCCCTTTTATTGATCACTTACGGGTATTAATACCCTGAATGTACTTCCTGCACCTAATTTGCTCTCCACCTCTATGCTGCCTCCATGCTCCTCTATAATCCTGTGTGTTATCGTAAGGCCAAGTCCGGTTCCCGCCTTCTTTGTAGTAAAAAACGGATCGAATATGAATGGGAGGTCTGCTTCAGCTATGCCCGCGCCGGAATCTTTGAACTCAAACACACATGTGCTGTTTTTTGCATAGGTCTTTACTGATACCGTGCCATTGTTGTCAACCGCCTGAAGGGCATTTTTCAGTATATTGAAGAATGCATCTTTGATCCTGTTAGGATCAACAAAAATATCAACAGGGTTCCCTAACTCCTTAATGATTAATATTTGCTTATCATCAATCTCTGACTCTATGAGGGCAACAACCTCATCTACGAGCTTATTGGCGTCAACAGTCTCCTTTATAATCCTTGTATCCTTAACAAAACTGAGGATTTCATTAAGTATGCCTTCAAGTCTTCCCACCTCTTTTGCAATAATATCAGCATACTCTTTCATATTGCCTTCCAGTTTCTTTTCGAGCCTCCTTGCAAACCCGCCGAGCGAGACAAGAGGATTCCGTATCTCATGGGCAACACGCGCTGCAACTTCCCCGAGCGCTGCCATCCTGTCCGTCTTTATAACTTTCTCACGCAGGTTTTTCAATTCTGTGATGTCGCTGACAACATTGACAGTCCCTATGAATTCACCTGAAATATCAAATATCGGTGAACTTGACGTAATAAAAGTACCTCCCATATAGGGGTCCTCGACCTCTTCAACAAATGCCACTCTCTTCTGAACAGTCTTCTGGTGCGGGCATTCAGTCCATGGTTCTTTTGTTCCATGAAATACTTCATAACATTTCTTCCCTATAATTTCCTCAGGAGGTTTTCCTAATCTCAGGCTGACAGCTTTATTGATATTCTTGACAACATAATCTTCGGTAACGAAATAGACCATGTCTGATATAGACTCAAATATATTCTCAAGCTCCTGCTCTGTAAGCTTAACCTGCTCAAAGAGTCTCGCATTTTCTATAGCTGCCGCAACATGGTTTGAGAAGGCTGACAAGAAACGCATATCCTCCTCGGTAACAGGCCTCCTGTTGAAATAGTTGTCCACCCAGAGAACTCCCAGTACTTTGTCCCTGGATATCAGTGGCACAACAGCATAGGCCTGTGTTCCCAATTGCTGTATGAGCAGTATGTCCGAGAGCGGCTCACTGCCTACGTCGTCAACAGTAAAAAGCTTTTTCTCCTTTACAGCCTTTGCAAGGATTGTATCTTCTGAAAGAGGTATCTCTATCCCCTGGCTAAGTTTATCAAAAAACGAGTCCTTTTTTGACGGACCGACTTCTATTTCGTGCATAATATCAGGCAATGTCTTTCTCTCAAGTGATAGACTGTCCCATATATGGAATGCCTCATCATGGCTTGCCGGTCCCACACCCATCGCGCCTTTCAACAGATTTCTGTCTTCATCAACGAGAAAAAGGATAGCCCGGTTAAACCCAAGCCCTTCACCCATAGTAACTGCCGTAAGAACCATCCTCAGCAATCTATCAAGTTCAAGGGTTCCCCTCATTGCCGAACTTATAAAGAAAAGCCTCGACAGTTCCTGATTTCTCCTGACGAGTTCCTTTTCTACATTCTTCTTTTCAGATATATCCCTCGAAATTCCACTGATACCGATGACTTCTCCGGCAGCATTCTTTATCGGAGAGAGTGTGAGGCTTACAGATATGATTGTCCCGTCATGTTTTTTTCTGAACGTCTCGATCCTTCTGAGCACCTCTCCGTTTCTGATCCTTTGGTTATATTCCCACTCAGGGTCAAGAAGGAATTCAGGCACAAAAGGTAAATATTTTCCCAATGCATCTTCTTTGGTAAATCCATATATCCTCTCCGCCCCCTTGTTCCAGGAAGTAATGATACCATTCAGGTCAGAAGTGACTATTGCGTCTGCAGAATTTTCTATGATGCCCTCAAGATACTCTTTTGTCTGGGCAACCTCATTATAGAGCCTGAGAACCTCGTTATGACAGAGCATCCTGTCGGTTATATCCTGAATAAATACAACACATTCAGCAACTTCCTCTGCATTCTGTTTAACGGGATACACCGAAAGTTCGGCATAATGTGTAGCCCCTTCACGGCTTATCTTCTGGGTTACAACATTTACCTCGCCTGTTTTAAATGTCACCTCTGCAGCGCAATGCGGACATATCAGGCTGTTGTTATGAAATACTTCCATACAGTCTTTATCCATAAGCTCAGCAACAGGCTTTTCTGTCCACTTCCCGACAGAGTTGTTGACTGCAAGTATCCTGTAATTTCTGTCAATTATCAGAACTCCATCGCGGATGTTTTCAAAGATCACCTCTGTAAATTTTTGTCTGTTAGCCAGGTCCATGAATAAACCCCTTACCGCTTCTTTTTTTGTATAGCAGCATTGTAGAGTTCCATATATCTCCGGGCTGACCTTTTCCACGAGAAGTCAGTCTTCATTCCGTCTATTATCATCTTGTTCTTCTTGTCATTATCTGTATAAACGCAAAAGGCCCTTTTCAGGGCATCCTTCAATGCAGAAGCAGTATAATCAGAAAAAAGGAAACCGGTGCCCTTCGATCTCAAAGGTTCAAAGTCTTCTATGGTATCCATAAGTCCTCCGGTCTTTCTCGCAACCGGGATGCAACCGTATCTCAGGGCCATGAGTTGTCCGAGTCCGCATGGTTCATATCTGGACGGTATAAGAAAAAAATCTGACCCTGCATAAATCCTGTGCGCAAGCGGATCATCAAATCCGATGGTAACCGAGATCATCCCCTTAAACTTTTTTGAAAATTCCTCAAAACTCCTGTGGAACATCTCATCACCTTTTCCAAGGATAGCAATCTTTACACCGGAAGACAAGATATCAGGGATCGATTCTATGAAAATATCCAATCCCTTCTGTGCCGACAACCTGCCCACCATACCGATAAGAGGCATGCTTTCAGCATTAAGGATATCTGAGGGTTGAAACAGCCTCTGCAGGAGTTCTCTTTTGCAGATCATTTTTCCTGAGATGTCATTATGACTGTATTGTACAGGTAAAAATTCATCTCTTGAGGGGTCCCATTCATCGTAGTCTATTCCGTTTATAACACCGTAAAGATCATCCTCCCTTGTTTTCAATACACCTTCAAGTCCGAAACTGAACTCCTTATTGAGTATTTCCTTTGAGTATGAAACACTGACAGCGCTCAAAATATCTGCGGATATAATCCCTGCCTTAAGAAAGTTTATCTTTCCGTAAAACTCTATACCATCAGGCGTAAAAAGATCCCAGCCGAGATTTGTAAGAGGCATCTCTGATGCAGGGAAAAGACCCTGATATCCGATGTTGTGTATAGTGAATACGGTAGCTGTCCTTTTGAAAAAAGCATCATTTTTATATACCTTCTTAAGGTAAAGAGGGACAAGTCCTGTCTGCCAGTCGTTACAGTGTATTATATCCGGCCTGAAATCAAGGGCCTTGCATGTTTCTATTATGCCTCTTGCAAAGAAAATGAACCTTGATGCATTATCAGCATAATCTCCTTTAGGCGTACCATAGAGCTCTTGTCTGTCGAAAAATTCATCACATGCTATGAAATAATTGTCATATTTATCGCTGAATACCCTGCCCTCTGTTACCCTTCCTCCAACAGGAACCTTTACTGTAATCCCTGTATAATTCAGATACGATCGGCTCTCTTTTATCCCTTTGTAAAGAGGAAGGATAATGCGCGCGTCCTTTTTGATTTTCCGATATTCCTTGCACAGGGCGCCGGCCACATCCGCAAGCCCGCCGGTTTTTATATATGGCACTGCCTCAGAAGAGGCTATTAGGATCTTCATATTTTCGCTTCTCTCATAAATCTGGCAGATTCCTCGGGAGGGGTCGGGTTGATATAAAAGCCTGATCCCCATTCAAACCCTGCTATTTTTGTAAGCTTCGGGACTATTTCTATATGCCAGTGGTAGTAATCATTCACCTCCTCAGTAAACGGTGAGGTATGGAGCACGAAATTATACGGCGGTATATCAAGTATTTTATCGATCTGTTTCAGTACCACCTGAAGTATCTCTGCCAATGGCGCAAAATTGTTATCAGGAGGATAAAACCCTGACTCATGCTTCTTCGGCAAAATCCATGTCTCAAATGGCGCGCTTGGTGCAAATGGCGCAATGGCAACATACCGGGCATTTTCATAGATAACCCTTTTTTTGGAATCGAGTTCCTGGCTGATCACATCACAGAAAATACACCTTTCCTTCAGATCATAATAACGTTTTGCTGCATCTGTCTCTTCTTTTACCAGTTTCGGTATGATCGGTAGACCGATCAACTGGGTATGGGAATGCTCAAGAGAAGCGCCTGCGGCCTCTCCTTCATTTTTGAAGATCAGGACATATTTCAGCCGCTTGTCCTTTCGTAGATCATTGAGTCTTTGATAATAGGCCCAGAGTGCGTCTTCCACTCCTTTTAATGGTATCGTTGAAAGCGACTGCATATGATCGGGTGTTTCCACTATTACCTCATGGGCGCCTATGCCGTTCATCTTGTCAAATATTCCCTCTCCTGTTTTGGTCAGGTCTCCAAATATCTGAAGTGCAGGGAACTTGTTCGGCATGGTCCGCAATGTCCATCCCGGAGAATTTGGTTTTGTATCGGCAGGCCTGAAAGCCATTATCTCCTGTGGTGTGGTATATTCGTTACCCGGGCAGAATGGACAGAACCCTCCCCTTTTTTTCTGGGAAGGTGAAATAAAATCTGTTGGTCTTTTGCCCCTTTCAACAGAAATGATTACCCATCGACCGGATATTGGGTCTTTCCTCAGTTCAGACATATCTCCTCCATCTGTCGTAAAACGCAGACGTCACGCGTCAGAAGTTGCTGAATCCCTTGCGCCTGATGCTTAACGCCTATCGCCTATCGGATTTGGTATTATTATATCACAATGAGATATAATCACTCATGAAACCTACGTTTATACACAACCTCGTCAATAGCCACTTTGAAGACCCTTCGCTTTTTGTCAGGATCATGAGAGAGAAGAGGGCATTTTTATTCGATATAGGCAATATCACAAAACTCCATCCAGGCGACCTCCAGAAAATAACAGACGTCTTTGTTACGCATACCCACATAGATCATTTTATAGGATTCGACACCCTTCTCAGGGCGTTATTAAGAAGAGAAATACCTTTAAGAGTCTTTGGTCCTTCAAATATTATTGACTGTGTTGAGGGCAAACTGAAGGGTTATATGTGGAACCTTATAAAGGAATACCCCTTAAGGATAGAGGTATTTTCCGTGGATGGAAATTCAGCAACCTCTTCCTGCTTTTATGCTGAGAACCGTTTTCAGAGAATAGACAGGGGCACGTCCCGGTTTGACGGTACGCTCGTAAAAGAACCTCTCTTTACAATAAAGGCCCTGCAGCTTAATCATCAGGTCCCATGTCTTGCTTATTCACTTGAAGAAGAATTTCATATCAATATAAACAAGGCATCCCTGAATGATATAGGCCTGCCTGTCGGGCCATGGCTTTCTGAATTGAAACGCGCTATCAGAGAGAACAGGCCGGGAGAGACAGAGCTCGTTGTATCTGACAGAAGATTCTTCCTGCGGGAATTAAGAGAGATTGCAACAATAACAAGAGGCCAAAAGATCTCATATGTAACTGATATCGCAATTAATAATGAGAATATTGAGAAGATCATTGAATTCGCGCGGGGTTCCGACACCTTCTATTGCGAAGCATATTTTATGGACAAAGATATGGACAGGGCTTTAAAGAGATTCCACCTTACTGCAAAAATAACCGGCAGGATTGCAAGAGAGGCAGGGGTCGGGAATCTTGTTGCTATGCATTTTTCGCCAAAATACAGGGAGCAGGATGAGAAGCCTGAAGACGAAGCACTGAGGGAGTTCAGGAATCAGACCTCTTAAAAGTCAGAACAGCATTTAATCCGCCAAAACCGAATGAATGAGATATTGCATGCCGTATCTCAGCCTTACGAGTCTGAGTCACATAATCAAGGTCACAGTCAGGATCCCTCTCTTTCAAGTTTACTGTTGGCGGAATGATCCCTTCTCTCATGCTCATTAATGTAAAAGCTGCTTCAAGCGCACCTGATGCAGCGAGCATATGGCCTGTTAAGGATTTGATCGAGGTGATGGGTACATGGCCGGCGTTTCCGCCAAAAGACAGCTTGACCGCCTCTGTCTCTGTCTTGTCGCCAAGGGGCGTTGACGTCCCGTGAGCATTTATAAAATCGATATCATCCGGTTTTAAACCTGCTTCGTCTATTGCCATACTTATTGCCCTTGATTCACCTTCTGATGACGGTTTTGTCCGATGGAATGCATCTGTTGTATTTCCGTAGCCTGTAATTTCACCGTATATCTTCACCCCTCTTTTCACAGCGCGTATATAATCTTCCAGCACAAGGATGCATGCGCCTTCTGAAAGCACAAATCCGTCGCGTGTCCTGTCAAACGGCCTGCTTGCAGAAGCGCCATTACCTTTTGATAATGCTCCTGATGCTCCATATCCCTCAATACATATCCTGCATATCGGGGCCTCGGTGCCGCCGCAGAGGATCAGCCCCGTATGACCGGTTCTGATTAACCTGTACGCCTCGCCTATAGCGCTTGTGCCTGACGCACATGCATTGGATATGCCGAGGCAGTAACCTTTTATGCCGAGCTTTTGAGCGACATAAGATGAAGCCATGCTTATTGTTGTTGACGACATGAGATATGCAGACGTCCGTAAAGCATGGGGCGTAAAGCCTGAGGAATATATTTTCCGGATCTCTTTTTCTAAAGTGCTTATACCGCCTCGGCCTGAACCGATAATTACACCTGCTGACAAGGGTATTGAGTGAGGAAAGAGGAGGCCCGCATCCTCGGCTGCCATTATTGATGCAGCTGCTGCATATTGCACGAAGGGATCAAGGCGCAATATCTCTTTTCTGGATAAATACCTGCCGGCATCAAACCCTTTCAATTCTCCGGCAACTTTCCACTGAAGATGAAAAGCATCAAATCTGGTTATGGGTGTTATTCCGGATAACCCTGCTTTTGCAGACTTCCAGGAGTCATCAAATGAATTCCCGATAGGACTGACAGCTCCTATCCCTGTCACAGCAACCCTGTTCATTTTTAATTATAATATCACAATATGGCTTGCCATGCCTCCCGGATTTATTGCCGTTCTGCATGGCATATGGTATTATTATAAGAATTCCCGGTATCTAAGGGGGGTAATTGGTAGGGGATATACTAAAAAACAAACGAGAAGAATTAGGGCAGGATCTCAGGGAAATCTCAAATACCCTTAAAATAAAATATGATTATCTTAAAGCGATTGAGGATGGAGATCTGGGAAAGCTTCCTCAGGAGGTTTATGTAAAAGGCTACATCCGCGAATATGCTGAACACCTGAGAATAGATCCTGAGGCCGCCATCAATGCTTATGTGCAGCAAATATCGCCGCCCCAGGTTGAAAACAAGGACATTCCTGAAAAGACGCCGGAGAAGACGAAAATACCGAAGATAGGATATGTGCTCATTTCCCTGCTCTTCATTCTCATAACCATAACTCTCTCGTATACGATATTTTCACAGAAAGGTAAAGATATAAACCGGCCTGCAGAGCAAACTCAAAAAGAGATATCTTCACAAAATGCCGGACCGATAAAAGAAACACCTTCTTCTGTAGTAACACCCGGGGGAACCACAATCCCTGATAGTAACAAGGAGGCGCCATTAGCAAATACTGAAACAAAAAAAGAAATTGTGCCTCCAAAAACATATGTGTCCCGGCAGGTTCTTGAGGTCTTTGCCATTGATACAACATGGCTTCTGGTATTGATAGATAAAGCTGATTCAAAAGAGATGCTGTTGAAACCCGGTGATTCAGCAAAATGGCATGCTAAAAACTGTTTCTCTCTGAAAATCGGAAATGCCGGAGGCATAAGGTTAGTATTCAATGGAAAAGAAATTAAAAAACTGGGCGAAAAAGGTCAGGTAATCAATATAGATCTTCCAGGCGCCGGCATATAGACTTGGCTGAAAACAGCGTGCTTAATCCCTTTCTTTTTTGCTGATCTTATGGCGTCAGACAAAGACAAAAGACGATTCAAAAGATATAGATACAAATCAGCGCTCTCTATCTCTCTAAAAGAAAAATCATTAAACCAAAAAATGCATTTGGATAAAACCACAGAGTTCACAGAGGTATTTTAAACTTTAAAAAGACTTTTAATTTCAAGCAATTCTCTGTGCCCTCATGTTATATTTTTGAAAACAATTAAGACTCAGTCCTGCATAAAATAGTGCACAGAGGAAATTATAAAAACTGATAGGTTCTCTTTTATTATCAAAATGTTTCTCCGTGTACTCTGTGGTTAATTGCATTATTCGGGTTAAAGGGCAGGATAACCGATTATTAAAGGGTATCGGATTATCTCGCGGAACTCGGGCTGAACCTGAGGGCACAGTCCATCTTTGAAAAGGCGATTAAAATGGAGCCTTTTAATGCAATGGCATACAATGGACTGAAGAGGATAAGGGATTCTTCTCAATGATTGTTCGGGCAAAAGTTATTGAAGAAGGTGTATATTAAATGTAGATGATTAAAAACTCATTCAGCATTTTAAACGGAATCGGTGAGAGACTCGAGAAAAAGCTCTGGAGAAACGGAATACTTACATGGGCTGATTTCATTAACGCCTCTGATATAGATTTCATAACCTCGCAGAGAAAAAGCTTTTTTGATGAATGCCTTTCCTCTGCTCTCAAGGAACTTGATAATTCCAACGCTGTTTATTTTGCAACAACCATAAAAAGGAGAGAACACTGGAGGCTCTTTGACACTTTCAGGGATGAAGCAGCATATCTTGATATAGAAACAAATGGTTTTATGCCGGGAAACGGAGGCTATGTAACTGTCGTCGGGATATATGACGGCTATGATTATAAATGTTTCGTAAGAAATGTAAACCTTACATGTGAGAATCTGAGGAATGAATTCTCCAGATATAAATATCTGATAACATTTTACGGCGCGGGATTTGACGTCCCGTTCCTTATGAGATCAATGCCGGATCTGAGATTTGATATACCCCACTTTGATATCTGCTTTGGTTCTAGAAAAATAGGTTTTAAAGGAGGATTAAAAAAGCTTGAAGTAGATCTCGGAATCGAAAGAGACGAGACTATCAGGAATCTCGACGGATATGACGCTGTAAAACTCTGGGAACATGCTCAGAGGGGAAACACTGAAGCAATGGAAATCCTTAAACTATACAATAAGGCAGATACGGTAAACCTTGCTAAAATTGTAGATTTTATTTATAACAAATTAAGATTACAGACAGGCATAGAGGAATATCTATAACTAATATCGAACATCATAAGCAAGACTTCACCTGCAATATTACCCATGCTGTTAGTCTTTATGAAACCCATGGTCAGGCCTTATGCGCTGACGAGAAACTTCAGGCCCTGTTCAAGCTTGAAGGATATACAAAGATCAAGATATCATTGTATGCCTCGAAACATCAATGAGCGACTCAGATAACTGGATAAAAGATGAATTGCTCCAGGCATTCTATGCCGTTGTAGACGATTTCAAGAACAACGTAATCGAAGAAGATGTATTCAAAGAGAGGCTCCTGAGGCTGGCAGAAAGGTACGAACGACGTATCGGAAAAAAGGAACTGACCATTGAGCAAAAAGATCTGTTCTGACGGGAAAATACCTCATTCAGTAATTCGTCTTTCATTAAATATTTCTTTCTCTCTACTCATAATTCTTTTATCCGCTAAACTGACTTACAGCCTGAATAATAATCAGTCTTGTGCTTATGAAGATAAGCTTTTAACCTGCATAAATACATACAGAGTTGAGAATAGCCTTCGACCCCTTTCAATGGATGCCAACTTCAATAAACTTGCAAAAAGCCACAGTCAGTATATGCAGAATAAAAATGCCTTAAATCATGACCATTTTGATGAAAGATTCAGTAAAAGCGGACGATCTCTATGCGTCGAAAATGTGGGATGGAATTATCCAACCCCTGAAGCCCAGTTGCAGGCATGGAAAAAGTCGGGCGGCCACAACAAGAACCTTTTGAATAAGAAGATAAAGCACGCAGGCATTGCCAGATCCGGAACATATGTGACCTTCTTCGCCTGTGAATAATCAAACCTCGTGTAAAGTCTTCTGGAGGACTACATGAAAAAATATCTCATCACTTTATTATTTTTTGCTGCTTTCGGAGTTCCATACATTGCCGTGGCAGGTGACTATGATTCTGGAGTTAAATCAACGCTTATTCTGAAGACAACCACAACGACCGACAATTATCCTGCGAAGTACCTGAATACTCAAAGGCCGGAAATAACCGCCATGAAAGTGGAAATCAAACCTGGCGCTGAAACAGGGTGGCACAGCCATCCTGTTCCCCTTTACGCTTATGTGCTGGAAGGGAACCTTACTGTAGAGATAAAAGGAGGGAATAGATATAATTTCAATGCCGGTGACGCTATTGTTGAAGTCGTGAATATCCCTCATAACGGTAAGAACCTTGGCACAATGCCGGTGGTGCTTATTGCCTTTTACACGGGGGAAATAGGCACACCCAACACTATTATGATTCCTCCTGATCAGTAGGCGACAATGTTAAAACATGATACGGCGCGCAATAAAAAGAGCAGTTGATGATTTTTTTCAAAGTGAAGTAGATTATAACTAATCATCTTTATGGAGAGTATTACGGTAAACAAAAAACTGTTTTTGTTTCTGCATGTGCTGGGAATATCTGTATTCGTGTTGTCATACATATGTGCCTGTGAAAAAGAAAAACGCAGCACAACCTCCTCAATATCTGCTGATTCTCCCAACGAAATAAAATTCCACAGAGAGGGTGAGTTGGCGTTTATCAGCAAGGAAAGCAGGAAAAAGATTAAAACCATTTATATTGAGATAGCTGATACTCCCGAGAAATTAGAAGCAGGATTAATGTACAGACGAACTATGGCAGATACAGAGGGTATGTTATTTGTTTTTAAAAAAGCTAAGAAGAGATTCTTCTGGATGGAAAATACCTATATTCCGCTTGATATGATTTTTGTTGATGAAAACATGAAGATAGTAAAGATAGAGAAAAATACGATACCAATGTCTGAAGAGAAGATTCCTACACATAAGAACACACTCTACACTGTTGAGGTGAATGCCGGTTTTTGTGATAGATACGGAATTAATGTCGGAGATTATATCCAGTTCTAACCGTCCTCTCAGCTTTGACTGATAATTTTCCCCTTCCTTATACCACTTGCCCAAAATATACAGGCAGCGAGCGCCAGCACCAATGACGCTCCTATAAAGGATTTTGATATGCCAAAGTATACAGCTATAATGCCTGAGACCAAGGGACCTGTTGTATGGCCTATATCCATTATGGAACCCAGAATTCCCATAGCTGAACCCCTGCCATCGGCTACGCTCAAATCAGCGATAAAAGCTGATGTTGCAGATGTTACAACAGACAGGCTGAATCCGAACAGGATACTTAATAATAAAAGGGGGATAAAAGAGTTGAATAATGAAAAACTGCCGATACAGAGTGAACCTGTCAAAGCTCCGAAAAAAATCTGCGCTTCCCTCCCATGCCTGTCGGAAAATCTACCCATTACAGGCTTCATAAGCGCAAGGGTTATGACCTGTAAGGAGAGGAATATCCCGACCTCAAATGCGCTAAGACCTATTTTTAAAGAATAAAGCGGAAGAAAAGTCTCGAATGTTCCATAGGCAAACAAAATAGCGGCTTCAACAGCGCTGGTAATAACTATCCCCTTGTTAGAGATAACAGTTTTGAATACTCTGAATGTTTCTTGCCAGGACTTTGCCTCCTTTTTAGTCTCCGCTGTATCAGGTATTTTAAAGCTCAGGAGCAGTGTGATAATTCCCGCCATCCCACACACAAGATAAATAACCTTATAACTGATGCCGGGGTTAAAAACAAGCGCGCCGATAATGCCGCCTCCAACTAATGGAGCAAGAAATCTGCCCACAAGGGTTGAGGTCGAGAACCACCCTATCTTCTCGCCCCGTTCTTTCTTGAAGATGTCTGAAACAAGCGCCATGGAAACAGGGATAAATATTGCTGTTGCCAATCCATGGTAGAGCCTGATGAGGGCAAGCTGCCAGATATTTGTCACAAATAGGTAAAGAAAAGGAGCTGATGAAAATACTATAGATGAAAAAACAAGCATCCTCTTCTTCCCCAGTCTGTCGGCGAAAATGCCCGCAGGAATACTCATGACAACTCCAGTAAAAGCAGAGATGGAAGCAATAAACCCTACTCCGGACGGATCAGCGCCCAAATAGGCCGTAAAGATGGGAAGCACAGGGCTCTTGGATATTGTAGAGCTGAATACCGCAAAGAGACCTGTGCAGCAGAGCAAAATGAAGGAACTGGTTTTCAAACCCCGATTAAGCCCTGTATCTCCTGATGGTATTTGAGATACCGCTGAAGGGTTTTAAAGTTCTTGCCATATTTTGGATACTCTTTTAAAATTGCCTCAAATCTTTGCTCTGCTTCAAGTTCGTCACCGCCGATATCAACGATCCCGTCAGTAATAATATCCACAAGCCTGTCTGCATAAATCACTATTCTTTCTTCAAGAGATCTAAGCGTATAGTCCTTCACCGGCAATCCCAGTTCCCTCGCTTCTTCTTCAGTCAGCCCTCCCCTTATATGTTTTTCCATGATGGCAGTTATTGCCTCAGGCAGTCCGAGATCTTTTCCCATCTCAGCCCCGATTTGTCCGTGTTCTATGGCATGCGTTACTGCTTTGCCGAGGTCGTGGAATAAGGCTCCTCTACCAACAATTTCCATGTCGATATTCGCTCTTATTCTTTGTGCAATCTCTAAAGCCTTTTCTGCAACTTTGACACAATGTTTTACGTCATCCTCAGAAACTCCTGCCTTTTTGAGTAATTCGATGTCAGAATTCTTTATCTTATAACTCATGGTTCTCTCCTTTCACTTGATACCGAAATAGTTATGACTGAGAATATCCCTGAAAAAAGTGTATTTTGTGACCTGCCCTTCCTGAAGGTATTTCAGGAGAATGCATTTATCCTTCTTTGAAAATATATCGAAAAGTTTCATGGTCTTATTCCAATAATTATATGTTACCTGAATTGAGCGATGCTTTATGAAAAAAGCTTTTAAAATGCCTTACCCAATGATCGCAGGACTGCTCGATTGAAATCTTTAATTATTCTTTGTAATATTCCGGATACATTTTTTTTGCGCATTCTGAGCATAAGCCATGACTGAATTTTGCATCGGTGTGTTCACTTATATAAGCTTCGAGCTGGTTCCAGGAACCCTTATCGTCCCGGATCTTTTTGCAGTAAGAACATATGGGCAATATACCGTGTAATGTCTTGATTGTGGCAAGAGCTTCCCGAAGCTTCTCCTCTGCCAGCTTACGATTACTGATTTCTCTGTCTATACTCTCTATCATCTCATTCGTAACATTTTTCAGAGCTTCCAATAACTCAACTTCTGATTCCCCTGAGACCCTGGCATTCAGGTCGCCTTTTGACACCTTGTGCAATACGTCAAAATGTTCGGCAAGTCCCATGGCAAACTCATGAGACTGGTCAACCATCTCCCCTATGTTTTTTGCCGTCAGATTAACCTTATATTTTAATTTTGCAATTATTTCAAATTCTGATTCTTCGGATATTCTCACATCAGGATCTCCGTAAGATATCTTCTTTAATGCCTCGAATACTTCGGAAAGGCTTATCGCAAGTTCCATGCTGATATTTTCAAGTTCTTTTTCGATATCTTCAGCAGTCTTCCTGAACTGCATGAAGGTTTCCTCCAGTTCAACATTCCGCTGGCGCAACCCTGTCAGTTCATATATGAGCTGCTTTTTCGTCTTCTTTTCATCTTTCATAGCGTGCATATCCATTCCTGAACTTTCACATACATTCCAACAAACTCAGCTTTTTATCTCTTCCTCCTCTTCCTCATCATCTTTATATGCCCTCTTCTTTTGTATCAACCTTATAAAACCGTATACTGTAATCAAGGCAGCGAGGGCAAAGATTATCGTATACAGGTTGGCGCTTAAATAGGCAAACCAGGCATATTTCCTTTTAAGACTTGCATGCCATTTCGACTCAAGCTCTGAAAGAGAAAGTCCAAGGCTTTTCTGGACAGATTCATTAATTGTATCGCCTTCTTTCAGGTTTTCAAGTATCTGCATAAGCTCAATTTTGCCGAAATCTCTGACGATATATTCAATAATATTTTTGCTTTCCTCGTACGCAAGGATCAGGGAAGGCTCATCCATCGGAAACCTTGCAAGCTCCCTGATGCTTATCAATCTGTCGGATACAGCAGCCTTTGTAAGAATTCTGCCTCCGTCATCTGCCATAAGCTCTGCAACTCCACCGCTTGCCCACTGGCAGACCCCTTCATCAATCCATCTGGGTAAAAGTCTGCTGTCTATATTCCGGTGTAAAAGGAGATGACATAATTCATGCTTAAGTGTAGATCTGAGGGTGAAAGGTTTTGTATAAACCCTTGAGGTATCAATAACGATGATATCCCTGTCAGGCAAGGCAAAGGCGGCGATTATATCCATTCCAACTATTTTTCTGAAGGCGTCCCTGTCGCCTGTGAGAATTATCTTTGGCCTGAAGTTCATTTCCCACTTCAGGGTTTCGACAAGCTCCTGACTGACGACAGGGTATACTTGTGCAACTTCTGCAGCAACATTTGCTAATCTTTCTTCATAAGAAACTGTAAAATCTTTTGTCTGGATAGTTCTGATTTCAGCATGGATAGCTTGCATCGGCATTATGCAGAGAACTATGAAAAGCAGAGCGCTCAATCCTGATAGCATTATGAATTATTGTTGCTCTTTTCTCTGCAAGAAGGCAATGCCTTTTGTTGAATTCTTTCTCTAATGCTATAATAACCACAAATTCGCATCAATTGAGAATCATGATGAAGACTTGTTGGCAGAGGAGGCAAAAATGAGGACTCTGAGAATTGCCCTTGCACAGATTAACCCTACTGTCGGAGACCTTGAGGGTAATTCTTCAAAGATCATTGATTACATTAAAAAAGCAAAGACAGCCGGTTCTGATCTGGTTGCTTTTCCTGAACTCGCGATAACAGGGTATCCCCCTGAAGACCTCCTTCTCAAAACACAGTTCATAGACGATAACCTGAATGCCCTGAAAAAGGTCCGGAAAAATGTAGGGGACATAACCGCAATAGTCGGATTTGTTGACAGAAAAAACGATATCTACAATGCCGCTGCAGTAATTTACAACAAAAATATCATTGACACCTATCATAAAATGTACCTCCCCAACTACGGGGTATTCGATGAATACCGTTATTTCCAGTCCGGCGCCAGACGTCCGATATACAGGATCGGGAATACCTGGATTGGCATCAATATATGCGAAGACATCTGGTATCCTGAAGGCCCTGCAAGGGTTCAGGCGCTCGCAGGCGCTGAGGTGATTATAAATATCAACGCATCCCCATATCACATTGGCAAAGGGAAATTCAGAGAGGATATGCTTTCAACAAGGGCTTCTGATAATTTGGTTTTTGTGGCTTATCTCAATACGATTGGAGGACAGGATGAACTTGTATTTGACGGACACAGTCTGATACTGGATCAAAACGGAGAGATAATCTCAAGGGGCAAACAGTTTGAGGAAGACCTCATGATAGTTGACCTGGATCTTGAGGGTGTATTGATGAGCAGGCTTCATAACCCCCGCAGAAGACAGGAAGTGATCAGACTCGAGAAAGGAGCAGCAGAAAAAATCATCATCCCTATCGGGAAGAGATCCCGTAAAAAGGGAATCCCGCATCCTGCAACTTATAAAGTCTTCGACCCATTAGAGGAAGTGTATAAGGCGCTTATTCTCGGCACATCTGATTATGTTCACAAAAATGGTTTCAAAGGGGTTGTTATCGGCCTCAGCGGCGGCATTGATTCCGCACTTGTTGCTTCTCTTGCAGTAGATGCACTTGGAAAAGAAAATGTAACAGGCCTCTTCATGCCGTCTCCATATACCTCGGCAGAAAGCAGGGAAGATGCATATGCTCTTGCCGGAAATATCGGAATAAAATTAATAGAAATCCCCGTCACAAATATTTTCAGGGGCTATCTTGACCAATTAAAGGAAATTTTTAATGGGCTGCCGGTAGATACAACAGAGGAAAACCTGCAGGCAAGGATAAGAGGCAACCTGCTTATGGCATATTCAAATAAATTCGGAAAGCTTGTTCTGACAACAGGGAATAAATCCGAGATGAGCGTTGGATATGCAACATTATATGGTGATATGGCAGGAGGTTTTGCAGTTATAAAAGATGTGCCAAAAACAATGGTATATGACATTTGCAAATGGAAAAATGATAATGAAGCTTCCCCTGTAATACCTGAAAGGATCTTCTGTAAAGAACCATCAGCAGAACTCAGGCCCGGTCAGAAAGATACAGACACGCTCCCACCCTATCAGGCGCTTGACCCGGTGCTCAAGGCGTATATTGAGGATGATAAAAGTTTTGACGAGATATTGTCTCTCGGATGCGAACATGAATGTGTGCGGAATATTATAGGTATGATAGACAGAAGCGAATATAAAAGAAGACAGGCGCCTCCGGGAATAAAAATAACCCCGAGAGCATTCGGCAGAGACAGGCGTTTCCCGATAACAAATAAGTACAAAGGATTTTGAACTGTTTAAAATACTTTTTCAGCTATATGTCATTCCGACTTGTTCGGAATCTTTCCTGCCGTTTATTGGTATTTGTACGCTCTTTTTGAAAAAGATTCCCGACAAGCGGATGACAACAAAATAAAGATTTGGAGTTATATATGAAGAAAAACATTTTTTTACCAGTTGTAGCTTTGATTATCTCTGCTACATTTCTTCTGCTACCTGCTCTTGCTGTTGAAACGAAAGATACGAAAACAACCCAGATTAAAAAACAGCCGGAGATTCAGCAGATTAAGCCCAGGAAACCTGTCAGGATAAAACTCAAGCGTTCCACAGAAGGCAAATATACATGGGATCTTTCAGGTGATGATGCCGACGAGATTGTAAAGGCAGACAAGCGCCTGAGGAAATTGCTGAACATAGAGTGAAAGGAATACTCTATATCGTCTCAACTCCTATAGGTAACCTCGAAGATATTACCTTGAGAGCATTACGGGTTCTCAAAGAAGTGGATGTTATTGCAGCAGAAGATACCCGCCATTCTCTGAAATTGCTCAGCCATTATGGTATTTCAAAACCGATGATCAGCCACTGGAAAGAAAAAGAGAGATCAAAGGCTGAGGAGATCATGCGGAGACTTCTGTCAGGTCAATCAGTTGCCCTTATCTCAGATGCCGGAACACCCGGGATATCAGACCCCGGTGCAATTCTCATAAAAATGGCTATCGAAGAGAATGTCCCTGTAGTCTCAATCCCCGGACCGTCTGCATGTATAGCTGCATTATCACTCTCAGGGCTTCTGACTGATCAATTTGCATTCATAGGATTCCTTCCTCCGAAGAAAATCCAGCGTCAAAAGATGCTCCTTGAATTAAGTCTTGAGACAAAGACCCTCATTTTTTATGAAGCGCCGCACAGGATCATAGAGACGCTTCTTGATATGGAGACTGTATTTTCAGGCCGGAGAGCAGCGCTTGTGAAAGAGATTACAAAAATACACGAAGAAGTATTACGGGGGGATATTTCAGAGATATTAAGCAGCCTCGAAAAGACAAAAATTGCAGGTGAGTATATACTTATTCTTGAGGGAAAGACCGAAAAAGATAAGGTTTCAACCGCAGATGCCCTTATGGAAATACATTCTCTGCTGAGAAAGGGTCTCGGTAGAAAAGAGGCTGTAAAAAAGATTGCAGAACAATACGGGTTAAGCAAAAAAGAACTCTATGACAGAAGCCTCAATGAAATCCCTTGACTTTTTCGGCACTTAGCAATAAAATTTTCAAATAATATATCAAGAGGTGAACCGTGGCACACAAGCTCCTTCTTGCAGATGATAGTATTACCATACAAAAGGTCATAGAACTTATACTCGCAGAGGAAGAATTTGAAATCAAGTCTGCAAACAACGGTGAAGAGGCCTTAGCTCTTATTCCGTCTTATAGGCCTGACATAATTCTTGCGGATATAGAAATGCCGAAAATGAACGGGTACCAGCTATGTGAAAAGATAAAACAGAATCCTTCAACGAGTAATATTCCTGTCATATTGCTTACAGGAGCTTTTGAGCCGCTTGATGAAGAGCTCGCAAAACACGTGAAAGCAGACGACTTTATTATAAAACCGTTTGAGTCACAGGATTTGATAAGCAAGATAAATGCTGCCCTGACCATATCAGCAGTGGCAGAAGCAGAGCCGGTCGAAGGTATCGTGGAAGCAGAAGCCATTGGTATAGAGGAAATGCCTGCTGAAGAAGACCTCTGGGCAATGGAAGAGATCACTGAAAGCAAAGAAATTTCCGGGTTACCGGCTGAAGAAGGAATCGCGGCAAGCACTGAAGAATTAATAGAGATTGCAGAGGAAACTGAAGTTGAGGCTGAAGCTGCAATATTCGAAGAACCTGCGCCTTCATTTGCTGAGAAAGCAAGAGTCGCAGATATAAGGCCGGCAATACCGGAAAGAGAGCTGCCTTCAAAAAATGAGCTGAAGGCAATATTTGAAAAAGCAGTACAGGAAAGAATGTCTTCATTAGTATCATCGCTGGATATGAAAGAAGCAGTTTTTGCCGCATTAACCCCTTTGATAAAGGATTCTGTTGAGAAGATCCTGTGGGAAGTCACACCTGACCTTGTCGAACGTATGCTGAGAGAAATGTTGAAAGGCTCACTTGAATCTCTTACAAAAGAGGTTGAGAAAGTGATCTGGGAAACAGTACCTGACCTTGCAGAGACTATGATTTCTAAAGAAATAGAGAGGATAAGGTCAGAATTTTAGACAAGGGCTTTAATCCGCAAGGCGTAGAAGAAAAGTGGTATCAATTCTGGGTCTCCAAGGGGTATTTCCCTCCGTCCCTTAACCGCAAAGGTTCTGCCTATTCCCTTGTAATACCACCTCCAAACGTAACAGGTTCCCTGCATATGGGCCATGCGCTGAACACCGTCATACAGGATATCCTTTCCCGATGGAAGCGCATGTCAGGATATAAAGTTCTGTGGCTGCCTGGCACTGATCACGCAGGCATCGCAACACAAAATGTAGTCGAGAAACAGCTTGCATCTGAAGGACTGGACAGGCATAAACTCGGCCGCAATGCTTTTATTGAGCGTGTCTGGAAATGGAAGGCTGAATCCGGAGGAACGATCATCCATCAACTGAAAAAGCTCGGCGCTTCATGTGACTGGTCAAGAGAGAGGTTTACCCTTGATGAAGGACTCTCAAAAGCAGTAAGAGAAGTCTTTGTAAGGCTTTATGAACAGGGATTGATATACAGGGACAACAGGCTTATAAACTGGTGTCCCCGCTGTCACACAGCGCTTTCAGACCTCGAGGTCGAGCACAAAGAACTGGAAGGGAAACTGACATACATTAAATATCCGCTTTCCGATGGTAGTAGCAGATACATAACTGTTGCAACAACAAGGCCGGAGACAATGCTCGGTGATACTGCTGTGGCAGTAAACCCTGAAGATGAGAGATATAAGAAATTCATCGGAAAGTTTGTAGATCTTCCTCTTACGCAAAGACAGATCCCTGTAATCTCTGATACCGCAGTTGATCAGGCCTTTGGAACAGGCGCTGTAAAAGTGACGCCTGCACATGATTTCAACGATGAATCAATGGCAAAAAGACAGAAAACACCGTTGCCGTTTATAACAGTGATCGGAGATGACGGCCGTATGACGGCTGATGCAGGGGAAAGATATGCCGGTCTCGATAGATATGAATGCAGGAAGCTCGTTCTCAGGGACTTAAAGGGAATGAACTTTATTGAAAAAGAAGAACCGCATAAATATGCAATTGGACACTGTTACCGGTGCAAGACGATTACTGAACCGCTATCAACACCGCAGTGGTATGTGAATGTGCAGTCCATGGCCAAAGACGCTATCAAGGCAGTCAAAGAGGAGAGGATAAGGATCATACCGAAGACATGGGAAAATACCTATTTTGCCTGGATGGAGGATATCAAAGACTGGTGCATATCCCGCCAGATATGGTGGGGACACAGGATACCAGTCTGGTACTGCCAGAAAATGCAGAGCGATAAATGCAAGGCCCAAAACGGAATAATAGTCTCAAGGGTTGAACCGCACGCCTGTCCTTATTGCAGTTCAGGAGAATTAGCGCAGGATGAGGATGTTCTTGATACATGGTTCTCATCTTCTTTATGGCCCTTTTCTACTCTCGGATGGCCTGATAATGCCGATGATCTGAAGACGTTTTATCCCACAAGCGTTCTTGTTACCGGTTTTGACATAATCTTCTTCTGGGTAGCGAGGATGATAATGATGGGCCTTAAATTTATGGAAGACGTTCCCTTCAGGGATGTATACATTCACGCCCTTGTCAGGGATATAAGAGGGCAGAAGATGTCAAAGTCTAAAGGTAACGTTGTTGATCCTCTGATAATGATAGACAGATACGGCGCTGATGCCTTCAGGTTTACCCTTGCTGCATTTGCTGCACAGGGCAGGGACGTTAAATTCTCTGAGGACAGGGTTGAAGGCTACAGGCATTTTGTGAACAAGCTCTGGAACGCAGCACGGTTCATTATGATGAATGCCGAAGGGGCTTCGCCAGATAATAATCGTACATTATCACTGCCGACAAGGTGGATATTGAGCAGGCTTTCAGCTACTGTTGAAGACATGAATAAAGCGCTCGAAGAATACAGGTTCAACGATGCGGCAAGCAGTATATATCAGTTTATATGGCATGAATTCTGTGACTGGCATATCGAAATGGCAAAAATCGAATTCCAGGATACGAAATCGGCAATCGGGGCAAAGTGGTGCCTCATTTATACTCTTGATATATCCCTCAGGCTTTTGCATCCCTTTATGCCTTATGTAACAGAGGAAATATGGCAGAAAATCAAAGCGTCTTTAGAGACCATACACTCAAAACCTGATATAAAAGAGAGCATCATGAACTCTGATTATCCGGAATCATTGCCGAGGGAACCTGAGGCAGAAGAAGATATGTCGGTTATTTTAGATGCAGTCATGGGGATAAGGACCGTTAGGGGCGAACTGAATATCTCTCCGTCTCTTAAAGTGAATGCAGCAATAAAAACCTATTCCCGGAAGTCAGAAAAGATATTGAAGGACAATCTGCACTATATCAAAGCCCTTGCAAAGGCCGATGAGATAAAGACAGGCATGGATATTGAGAAACCTGAAGGTTCCGCAACCTCAGTAAAAGGTTCGATGGAGATCTTTGTTCCGCTAAAAGGGCTCTTGAATATTGCTGCAGAACTCGATAGACTTATGAAAGATATGGCAAAGGTTAAATTGAGTATAGCTTCTCTGAACAAGAAACTGTTTAATGACGATTTCCTCCAGAGAGCGCCAAAGGAAATTATTGAAAAAGAAAAGGCAAAATATGAAAAACTGATCCATATGAGAGAGAGGATCACAGAAAGCATTAAAATGTTAAAAGAAGCGGAGGTGAATGATAATGCATAAGAAAGCGAAGGAACTCGAAAAGGAAAATATCGAATTCATTGAGGGCGAATTTATCAATATTAAACAGAGCACTATAAGTTCTGTTGAAGGAGGCCATATTGAACTCCAGCAGGTGGGAGCGCTCAGCATAGACGGTGACAGAATCGAAGTTACACAGGGCGCCGCCGGTATCCTTAAAGGAAATGATATAAACCTGAATCAGTGCATCAGCGCCGTATCCGCTGCTGATAATATATCATTAAACTTTTCTTTCTCTCCCCTGACCATCTCAAGGGAACAGATAACAGCGAACAGATCAGCTGTCGGCCTTATGGCAGCAAGAGAGATCGCATCAGAGAATACTTCGGCATTCCTTGTACTTTCGAATAAGATCGAAGGAAATATAACAACACTTCTTGACTGGCGCTCAGCTCTTGCATTAGGCGCTGTTATGGGAGGAATTCTGGGTTTTACTTCCTTATTGCTTAAAAGGAAATAATATGGAGATCCCTTCAAGTGTCATCAATCTGATCCATCGCGCACTTGAAGAAGACATAGGCCCTGGAGATATTACAACCTCCCTCGTGATACCCGGGGAGCATGAATCAAAGGCAGCGTATTTATCCAAGGGAAATTTTGTCCTGGCTGGACTGCCTTTTGCAAAAGAGGTTTTCCGGATACTTACCCCTTCAGTTGGCTTCAGAATCTTTTTCAATGATGGTGATAAAGTGAACGCGGCAGATGTCATTGCCGAGGTTTACGGCAACACCCGTTTTATCCTTAAAGGAGAAAGGGTAAGTCTTAATATTCTTCAAAGACTTTCAGGCATAGCCACCCTCACGAACATGTTCACAGAAAAGGTTAAAGGCCTCAATGTGAAGATAGTCGATACAAGAAAGACAACTCCCTGTCATAGGTTTATGGAAAAATATGCAGTAAGAACAGGCGGCGGCTATAACCACAGATTCGGACTGTTTGATGGCATCCTGATAAAGGACAATCATATAAAAGCTGTGGGGAATATAAGAGAAGCTGTTCAGCGTGCAAAAAACAGTCATCATCTCACAAAAATTGAAGTGGAGGTCCGGAATCTTGATGAACTTAATGAAGCCATCGAAGCCGGGGCAGATGTTGTAATGCTCGATAATATGACGATCTCTGATATGAAAGAGGCGGTAAGGATATCAAAAAGCAGGGTTCTGCTTGAGGCCTCAGGCAGCGTCAATCTTGAAAATGTCAGAGATATTGCTGAAACAGGCGTTGATTTAATCTCAATCGGAGCGCTTACTCATTCAGCGCCGTCAGTTGATATCTCCTTGAAAATAGTGCTATAGTTTGATATATATATGAACATAAGGAGGTAATTTAATGAACCTTAAAGATATTAGAGATATGGCAAAATCACAAGGTATAAAAGTCGGCAATATGAAGAAAGAAAATATTATCAGATCTATCCAGCGCGCTGAAGGCAACTTTGACTGTTTCGGCTCTGCAATAACAGGTGAATGTAACCAAATGAACTGCATCTGGCGTGGAGACTGTCTGAAATAAGCCGTCTTTCAGGCTAAACTTCTAATTCCTTATCCTCAAAGACTTCCACACGATTCCGTCCCTGATTCTTGGCCTTATAGAGAGCGCTGTCCGCTTCACTGAAGGGTCACGATCTGGATGCTGTTACAAAACTTTAGGTGAAGCGCTGCGGAGGAACAGGGAACCGACTGCGCCTAACAGGGCCACGCCAGCGGCAAGCAACAGCGCAGGTGATAAAGAATGGCCGGCATCCGCTATAATTCCGGCAACACTTGGACCCGCAGCCTGGCCAATACCAAAGAAAAGCGTGACAAAGCCAAGTCCGGCAGGCGCAAGTCTTGGGCCGAGCAGATCTCCGCACGTTGCAGCCATAATTGCAGGGATACTCCATGCTGAGAGGCCGAAAAGTACAGCAGAAATTATGAATCCGGTCGAAAACGGCCAGAGCGCAAACAAACCGAAGGCAACCGAATGGATAATGTAGACTATCACAAGAGCTGTTTTGCGGCCAAGTCTGTCCGAGACCGAACCCCAGATCAGTCCGCACAACAGGCTTAACCATCCCATAAGCATGAACAGTCTGCCGGCAGACTCCTGTGTATATCCACCCTCAGCTATCAGGTATTTTGTAAAGAAAGTCATATAGATGATGTATGAAAATCCATAAGCAACATAAATCAGACCCAAATGCCATACAACACCGGACCGATAGACCCTTCCCCAGTTTAATTCTCTCACTTTCGCAGTAATAGTTGTGCTTTCTCCTGCAGCGCCTATTGGAAGAAGTCCGAGTTCCGAAGGACAATTGCGCAGAATCGTAAAGGCAAGAACCGCCAACCCTAAGGTTATGCCTGCAAACAAAAACCAGCAGATGCGCCAACCGTTCCATCCGTAAGCGGAAAGCACATGGGGCACAAGAAATCCCAGGACAATCAGCGCTAACGAAGAGCCTGTCACGCCAATCCCTGCAGCCATACCACGGCGACGCTGAACAAACCATGCGGCAAGCAGTCCCATGGCTGGAACATTGCTGGCGCCGCTGCCGATACCGGTAACGACCCTCCAGACTGCAGCACTGGCAAAGCTGTTTGCAAGCCCCGTCATCAGCATGCCCGCAGCCGCCACTGTAAGACCGACCGTGATGACGACCCGCGGACCATATCGTGCTGCAAGGGCCCCTCCCAGAACAGACAGCGCCAGATATCCAATAAGATTGGCTGTGGCAAGGACACCGGCTTGGGTGTTGCTGAGTCCCAGACCCTGCTGCATAGCGGGCAGCGCCATCGTATAGCCGAACCGTGCCAATCCCAGAGCGCCAAAGACAACAAGAGTCCCTGCTGCAAGGATAAGCCATGCATAGTGAAAATGTGATGGTTTTATGGGTTTCAATGAATTGTCACCAGCATTAAAGGCATCTGCCAGATACCTCTGAAAATAATCTCAATTTCTCCATCATTGTGTTGAATTTATTTGGCTTGAGCGATTGCGGACCATCAGAAGAAGCATGCTCCGGGTCAGGATGCACCTCAACTATCAGCCCATCTGCGCCGGCAGCAATCGCAGCAAAGGCCATTGGAGCTACATACAGATAATTTCCTGTGGCATGCGATGGGTCTACTACAACCGGCAGATGGGTTTTCTGCTTTAATACCGGAATAGCTGAAAGATCAAGAGTATTGCGGGTTGCGGTCTCAAAGGTTCGTATGCCGCGCTCACAAAGGATTACTGATTGGTTTCCTTCACTCAGTATATATTCAGCGCTCATGAGCAGTTCCTGAATAGTCATGGACATTCCCCGTTTTAACAGTACCGGTTTCTTCAGCTGGCCAAGCTTTTTCAGGAGCTCGAAGTTCTGGGCATTTCTTGTTCCAATCTGAAGAATATCCGCATATTCTGCAACAAGCTCAGCGGTTTCAGGATTGACAACTTCAGTAATAATCGGCAATCCCGTTGCTTCCCTGGCCTTTGCAAGAAGTTTTAAGCCTTCCTCTTTCATGCCCTGAAAAGAATATGGAGATGTCCTCGGTTTAAAAGCCCCTCCTCGTAATACTTTTGCACCCGCTTCTTTCACCGCAGCCGCCGCCTCCATAATCTGCTCCTCGCTTTCGACTGCACATGGTCCTGCAATAACAATGATATCTTTATCACCGATACTCACATTATCACTTATTTTTATGATGCTCGTCTCTTTTTTGACTTCTCTTGATGCAAGTTTGTAGGGTTTGAGTATAGGCACTACACTTTCAACCCCCTGCATAAATTCGATTGACTGAAGAATCACCTTTCCCCTCTCGTCCCCGACCGCGCCTATCACATCTCTTGTTGTCCCATGAATAATATGAGGCTTATATCCGAATTCCTTAATTTTCTTAACCACCTCATCCCTCTCACGCTTTGTTGCCCCTGCCTTCATTACAATGATCATTATGACATCTCCTTTCCTCTGCCCGGAAACCAAAAAGGCCGGAGAGTTTTCCCCGGCCTTAATCTTTTTTATAAAATAAAAATAGCCGGGGTTGCCTTCCGTCTACCCTCGGCTCCTGGTTGATCTTTTGTGTTAGTTCTGTCTATCTCTCACAATCAACCCTTACCTCAGGCAGACGGCCTAAAGTAAAAGCCGTACCAGAAGTAAAAGCTAAAATATGAGAAACAGATATTATGCATGTATATTTTTAACAGATCAGACGAATGAATGTCAAGAAATTACCCGTCCCCGAAAAATGCAGAGGGATGGGATAGCCCTCTTTATAACCTGAGAGCTATCAACATCCCTCCTGTGCAAATATTATTATTTAGACTATTGTCTTAAATTTTAAACTGGAGCTGCCACCTTAAGAATTGTCCGTTTTTTGCATTGTCAGCATAAAAATCACCTGGGATAAAGTATTCATACTGGAAAAACGCATCGATATTTTTCGAGAATTTGTGGCTGAGCAATAACGTCGGGAGATGTCCTTTCTCTTTGCCATCGCTGAACATTGCGCTTTGCCCGGCCAGAGGATTTGCTTTCTCGTTTGACCTGAGATACTGATACGAGAGAGATAACTTAGTATCCGGCGTTAATTCCATACTTACTTTTGCCATATATAACTGGAGATTTGTCCAGTAACCTGGAATCGCGTAACCTTCTTTTAAAGTTTCATATATCTGGGTGTAAATAATCAGCTCGTTCCAATATGGATTCCTCGAAAATAAAGGGTCCCAATTTTCGTTTTTTTCAGAACCAGGATCATCTCCGGACAAACTCACAAAACGAAGCTCAAACTCAGGCTTCAGTTTCATATCAGCAAATTTGCGTTTCCCAAAGATATACCCTCCATATCCTTCTCTGTCTTGCCCTGAGTATCCTCCACCAGGGGCCTTATTTCCGTCATATTCTCCGAACTGGTAAGCAAATTCACCGCCCACTGTCCATGGACCGGATGTATATACCGCTCTGGCTCCAATTGTATTCAGATCGAGCTCAGGAGTAGCCGGCCCAATAAGATGTTTTTCTTCTTTTTTATAAATATAATATGGTTCCACAGTCAGGTTTTCACTGAGTTTATCTCTGCCATAAACGACAAAAGCCTGTTCGTCAGAGGCATTCAGGATCTTTTTATGTTTGTAATATGTTCCGGCATCTGGAACAGCAGTGCGCCATACCGGCATATATCTATCTCTGAATTGATTGGTGATATAGACAAGATCTACATTGTGATTCTGGTTTATCCTCCATTTTAGCTTTGCTGCATTAAAGAAGAAAGTCCTTGAACCGTCACCAGGTGTTCCATCACAAATTAAAAATCCCTCGCCATACATGTCCGGTCCCAGAAAATCCTGTCTTCCTATTTTCAGGTCAACCGGCAGTCCGAATATATTGTTCGCTTTGATATACAAATTATCAAAGACAAACTCATCTTCATCCAGTCTTACGTAATCGTCAATCTTACTCAACGGATCACTTGGTTGCTTATAGGGACCCAGATTATACTTGGCTTCATTGGTAAACTTAAGATATACACCAGTATCCTTATTAAAGTCTGCGCTGCCCCAGAGAGATGTCTTGAAGCGGAAGAAATTTCTGTCGTAATTAGTATTACTTGGGGGCAGTGTTTTTAAATCCAGCAAATTATCCCATATCTCCTGCCTGATCCTTTCTGAAGCTCCATAATTAAATGTTACTTCAGCAAAAGCAGCTGAAATGAAAAAAACACTCCCTAACAATACCAGCAATACTACGGCTAAAAATTTTTTCATCATGTCCCCCTCCTATAGTTTGTAATGATGCAACAGAATACCATAAGTTGTAAATTTTTTAAACATTTTTCTTTATCCATTTTTCTTTATCCGGATGCCTCTCATAATGCCCTTTTGTCTATAACCTTTTTTATTTTTCCGTCAAACCTCTCAAGCCTCTTTTTCTCAACTGGTTTAACCTCGACAGATACGCCGAGTTCCGATGCAAGCCTCGATTTTATCCGTTCAATAAAATCCTTCTGTTTTCTGACCTGATCGAAAAATATGGACTCAGACACCTCAACGAGAACAGTTAATTCATCAATTGCAGCTTTTCTCTCCAATATTACCTGAAAATGAGGCTCTGTTCCTTCAATCTCGAACAAGACTGATTCAATTTGAGATGGAAAAACAGTAATCCCCTTTATCTTGATCATGTCATCTGTCCGACCCAGAACCTTGCTCATTTTAACAAACGTCCTGCCGCAAGGACAGGGTTCTGTTATCAGGCTTGTCAGATCCCTGGTTCTGAACCGTATCACAGGGAATGCTTCTTTGGTCAGGGTGGTTATAACCAGTTCACCTGTTTTCCCATCAGGCAAGGGATCGAGGGTTTCCGGATCAACAACCTCGATAAGGAAGTGATCTTCATTAATGTGGAGGCCCTTGCGCTCCTGACATTCTCCTGCTACTCCCGGACTCATTACTTCACTCAAACCATAGTTGTCAGTCGCAATGATTTTAAGCTTTTCCTGTAATTCATGCCGCATCGCCTCTGACCATGGTTCTGCTCCAAAAAGCCCGTATTTTAGAGACATGGAGTTCACATTAATGCCCATCTCGATGATTGTATCAGCTATTGAAAGCGCATGACCCGGGGTGCACATAAGGGCAGTTGTTTTGAAATCCTGCATTATTTTTACCTGTCGCCTGGTATTGACACTTGAGATGGGGATTACCGAAGCTCCTATGCGTTCTGCGCCATAATGCAGACCCAATGCGCCGGTAAAAAGTCCATAATCAAACGCAATCTGAACAATATCGTTTTGAGTAACACCCCCTGCCACAAGAATTCTTGCCGCAAGGTTCGACCAGTTTTTTATGTCATTGCGTGTATAACCGACGGCCGTCGGCATTCCGGTTGTGCCGGAAGACGCCTGAACCCTGACCACCTCTCGCAGAGGAACCGCAAACATGCCATATGGATAACTCATTCTCAAATCATCTTTTGAAGTGAAAGGAAGCTTATTTACGTCTTCAAGCGACCGGAAGGAGTCAGGGTCAATTCCCAATTCATCGAATTTCTTCCTGTAAAAAGGAACATTCATGTAAACTCTTAATACCGCGGCCTGAAGCCTCTCAAGCTGTAACTGCTTAAGAGCTTCTCTGCTGATACATTCTTTTTCACCTTCCCAGTACATAAAGTCCCTCCATTTTATTTATTGAATCAAACCTTATAGTCAACATCCCTGCCTAAATAGGCTCTCTGGACATCTCTATTTAAAAGCAGGTCTTCTGCAGGACCCTGGAGTAAGATTCTCCCTGTTTCAAGAACATATCCTGTATTTGCAATCCTCAGGGCGCTCCTCGCGTTCTGTTCAACCAGAAGCACTGTGAGACCATAGGTGTCCCTTAACTCGATGACGTATCTGAATATCTCCTTGATCACTATCGGGGCAAGCCCCATGCTCGGTTCATCAAGTAAAAGCAGCTTCGGCCTTGCCATTAAAGCGCGTCCGATAGCAAGCATCTGCTGTTCACCGCCTGAAAGGGTCCCTGCAAGCTGCTTTCTCCGTTTCTGTAAAATAGGAAAGATAGAGTAAATCATCTCCATATCATCCCTGATTTTTGAACGATTTTTCAGGGAATACCAGTGAAAAGAGCCGAGCAACAAATTATCCTCAACGCTTAACGGCTTAAAAACAAGGCGTCCTTCAGGGACGTGTGAAATCCCATTTTTTACTATAGCATCCGGGCTTTGTCCGGAGATATCAAGACCATTGAATGCCAGACTTCCGTTGCTTGACCTGATAAGCCCTGATATGGTGTGCAGGAGAGTTGTTTTGCCTGCTCCATTGCCGCCGATAAGCGTAACAATCTCTCCCTTGTTTACATGAAGGGAGACCCTTTTAATAGTGTGTATCTTGCCGTAATAGACGTCTACATTTTTAAGTATGAGCATTGTATCCTCTCTGAATCTCTTCTTCCTCTCCAAGATACGCAACAATTACTTCATGGTTTTTTTGTATTTCAAGGGGTGTGCCTTCAGCTATTACCTCACCGAAGTTAAGGACAATTATCGAGTCACTTATACTCATCACAAGGTCCATATCATGTTCGACAAGGACTACAGTGATCTTCAGCTCATCTCTTATTTTCCTGATAATCTCTCCAAGATTACGTGTTTCCTTTATATTCAAACCTGCGGCAGGTTCATCCAGAAGTACAAGTCGCGGCCCTGTAGCCAGGGCCCTTCCGATTTCCAAAGTCCTCTGTTCACCGATTGGAAGATTTGAGGCAGGTTCATCTTTTCTTTGACCAAGATTTATATACTCCAGAATTTCTTCACTTTTACGCTGTATTTCCCTTTCTTCTTTCACAACAAAGGGAAGCTTAAATCCTGAAGAAAGAAATCCGGATCTTGTTCTCGCATATTGACCAACCATTATATTCTCAATAACAGTCATGTTTCCGAATAACTCTACATGCTGAAAGGTGCGTGAAATACCCTTTCTGGCGATCCTGGCCGGAGCTACGTTAACTAATTTTTCACCTAAAAAAAATACATCACCTTTATCAGGCTGATGGATACCGCTCACAATATTGAGCAAGGTGGTTTTACCCGCGCCATTTGGCCCTATAAGCGCCTTAATATCTCCTTCTATGACGTCAAAACTGACATTTCTCAGGGCCATAAGTCCCCCGAAACTCATCCATATCTCTTTAATGTTTAGCAACAGCGAACTCTCTCAATTTCTTTATTTTTTCGATCAGGATCGGGACTATTCCCTTTCTGAAAAACATGAGGGATAACGTCAGGATCAAACCATACACCAGCACATCCAATTCTTCAAATCTTCTCAACAGCTCCGGCAACACCGTAATCACCACAGCTCCGATGACAGCGCCCCACAGGTTCGTAATCCCTCCGACAATTACCATCATGAGGACTAATATCGAGTAAAATAACGAAAAACTGCTCGGACTGATGAATGTCACATAATGTGCATAGAGACTGCCGGCCAATGACGCATATACCGCGCTAAGGATAAAAACTTTTATTTTGAGTGCAGTGACATTCAGCCCCATCGCATTACATGCCATATCACTGTCGTGGATAGCCCTCAATGCCCTTCCTGTCCCTGAGTTAATTAAATTTATGGAGAAGAGCATTACAACAGCAACAAGACCCCATATCAGATAAAAATAGCCTGTTGTTGAACCTATTGTATAACCTAAAAGGCCGAAATGGGGGATATCTCCGAAACCTGACGGACCACCCGGGCCCCATTCATTCAGGATTATATAGATGATTTCGCCAAAACCAAGGGTGGCTACTGCCAGGTAATGCCCTTTCAATCTAAGGGCAGGGACTGCCAGAATCATTGCTGCAACGGCAGCAACAATCATTGCGCATATCACACTGATAACTATCGGAAGCCCTGCATGCACGCTTAATATCGATGAGATATAAGCGCCGATCCCGTAAAACCCTGCCTGCCCTAAAGATACTTGCCCTGCATATCCCATAAGTATGCATAACCCTATGGCTACCAGGGCGTTTATTCCGGAGAATATTCCTACAGTAATGGTATAGGTGCTGCCTGAGATAACAGGCAAGAGGATAATGAGAAGTATAAAGATCAGGAAAGATAATAAATCCCCTTTTTTCATGTGCTAAAACTTTCGCAACTGATGCATTGCTTTACTGACAAATATTCCGGCAGGCTTAAAAAAAAGGATTAACAGAAGAATGATTAAAGCTACTGCATCCTTCAGCCCTGAATGTATGTATCCCGCGGTCATGGATTCGAGGATGCCGATGATAAATCCGCCGATAACCGCGCCTCTGTTTGTGCCAAGACCTCCCATTATTGCCGCACAAAACCCCTTTACCGCAAGCATGGGACCTTTGTCATATTCCATAAGGGAAATAGGAGTTATCGCCATGCCTCCAATTGCGCCTACCACAGCGCTTAAAACAAAGGATAACATGACCATTCTGGATACATTGATTCCAACCAGTTTAGCTGCAGTAGGATTCACTGCACAGGCGAGCATTGCCTTCCCGACCATTGTCTTTTTAAAGAAGAAAAACAATAAAATGATACAGAAACCGGTAATGCCTATTACCCATAGTGTCTGTTGCTGAATAATTGCCCCATAGATACTCAAAGGTTCTCCTTCTGTAAAGGAAGGGTAAACATAGGGATCTTTGCCGAAAGCAAACATTAAAATCCCGCGCAACACGATTGAAACTGCTATGGTAATCATGATCATCAATAACAGATCCGGATTTTTTAAAGGCTTTATAGTCAGTCTTTCCATTAAAAGCCCTACAATACCTGCGGAAATAATAGTGAACGCAACAGATACAAGGAATGGGAGTTTAAGTGATTCGGCAAAAAACCACATCATGAGCCCGCCTATCACGACAAATTCACCCTGGGCAAGGTTTATGATAGAAGTGGCATTATATGTGATATTAAAGCCTATGCCAACTAAGGCATAAACAGCCCCGACGGTAAGACCGGAAAAAAGGAATTGTAAAAAGACTGTAAGCAAATTGTGATATTTCCTGAAGAGAATTGAGGGGATGTTGCCATCCCCTCAATTGTTCAATCATTTATTTTTATTTCAGAATTTCCCAATCGCCGTTTTTCACTACCACCATCTCAAAGGCGGTCTTGTCTAAACCGCAATGGTCATCCTTCGACATATTAAAAATACCGCCTGTCCCGGGCCATTTCTGGATATTCGTCTCTATATAATCCCTGATCTTCTTTTTATCAGGCCCTACTTTTTTCAATGCTTCAACTATCATCATAATGGCATCATACGCATGTCCGCCAAACGTGCCCGGCTCGCTCTTGTATAATGCCTCATAATCCTGTGTATATTTTTTCAATAAAGCTTTCTGGGGGTGCTTATCAGGGAGCTTATCCCATACAACCAATCTTCCGAGCGGCGCAATGACTCCTTCAGCAGCCTTTCCTGCAAGTTCTATGTTTTTCTTGCTTCCCCAGCCGTGGCTTTGATAGAGTGGGATTCCCATTTTAAGCGCCTGCCAGTTTTTCGTCACAACTACCTGACCCGGCCCTACCGACCAGTTGATCACTGCCTGGGCGCCTGCTGCCTTAATTTTGGTAAGCTGTGTCGTCATATCTGAATCTTTTGGCCCGTATTTCTCTTCTGCAACAATAGTAATGCCATATTTGGGAGCTATTTCAAGGAGCGCCTTTTTCCCGGCATCGCCAAAGCCTGTGGATATAGTGATAATTCCGATCTTGCTTATGCCCTGCTTTTTCATATACCCATAGATTGCTTCTACTGCGCTGATATCATACTGAGGTGTTTTGAAAATCCAGGTGCGATCTTTTACCGGCTGGGTTATTGGAGCTCCGGCTGCGCATGAAAGAAGCGGAGTAGCAGCGGTGTTCATAATCGGGACTAATGCCATTGATTCACCTGTTGTAGACGGCCCTACAATAGCCAGCACCTTATCATTTTCAAGAAGTTTTTTGGCAGAGAGAACAGCCTGTGTTTCATCACTCTTTGTGTCCTCAATAATAATTTCCAGAGGATGTCCGTTTATACCACCCGCTTTATTGATCTGATCCTTAAGCATTACTGCGGTATTTTTTTCAGGTTCTCCCAAAAAAGAAGCAGGCCCGGTTACCGCAAAAAGAGCTCCTATTCTATAGGGTTCTTTTGCGTATGCATTCACGAATAAGAAAAAAACAGATAATGCTGCTACCAAAACTACGAGAAATCTTTTCGGCGCTTTTTCCATGATCTCCTCCCTTAGTTGAATTATTCGGGGATTGATTCTCCCCGGTTTCTAAAAAATTTCTTCACAGCGCGGAGAGTTCTTCTCCTCCCAGTATCCTTACACCCGCCTGCTGCAATATGTCAACAGACTTCTCAAACTCATCAAAACGGAAGATAACAATAGCATTTTCTCCGCTCTTTTCGACAAAGGCATACATATATTCTACGTTTATCCCTTCATCTTTTATGGTGTTCAGAATACTTGAGAGTCCTCCAGGTCTATCCGGCACTTCAATTGCAACAACCCTCGTTTTCTCAACAGTAAAACCATTCTCTTTTAAAGCCTGCCGTGCCTTCTCCGTTTCATTCACAATAAGTCTCAATATCCCGAAATCAGCTGTATCGGCAAGATAAAGAGCCCTTATATTTATTCCTGCTTCAGATAAAACAGATGTTACCTCGGCAAGCCTCCCTGACTTGTTCTCAAGAAATATGGATATCTGTTCAACATTCATATTCCACCTTATTAAGAAACATGGATATAAAGATTATCACATATTGGAGCAAGAAAACAATACATTGTACTGCGGATGTTTATGACGTGAGAAGCCGGAAGTGCTGTTGATTTGCTTGAGCAACGGATTTTATACAGTTATCGTTATACTTTTCCCATTCAACAAAGCTTGTTAATAAACTGTCAGTAAAATGGTTTATCCCTTTTGCCGATTATTGAAATTTGAAGGCTCTCATCACTATGCCTAAATTTCAGTCAGAGAATATTTGCTTTAAATTCATTGCATTACAGATATATTGCTGGTTTTGCAGGGAAAATTGTTTTTTGACATTCGTAAGATCAATACTATAAAGGCTTTAATGAATATCATGTTAATAAACTTATGGATATCCCTGTATTTACTTGCTTTGCTAAGGTTGCATTTATTCGATTAGTAGTTATTTAAAAAAATACAAGAAAGAGATTTTAAATCCTGCGATGTACGAATAACCTAACGTCACGATAATCTCCCGTCCTGCAAAATTACTCCATGAAAAGAGTATTTCTCCTATGACCCTGCCAGTCTTTTGCGATATGTCATTGAAATCGAATGTTGTACGCTTATGACCAGGATTACAGGTTATTTGCAGGAAATTTTAAATATATGATAGAATTATAAAATTTTTTGTACGTATATCCGGTTTATTGTTTTGCTGATATCAAATATACAAGTTTTTCAAAATCTTTGGTTGGAATCAACCACGAATTAAAGAAGGACAATGGAAATTACAAACGTGCTTTTTTCAGGAGTAGGAGGACAGGGAATTATCCTTGCAAGTAAAATCCTAACCAAATGTGCCTTTGATTCAGGATACATGGTAAAAGAAAGCGAACTGCATGGCATGGCACAAAGAGGGGGGAGCGTCACAAGCCATGTGCGTTTCGGGGAAGAAGTCTACTCCCCTCTGATCCATAAGGGAAAAGCTGATTTTCTCGTAGCGCTGGAAGAACTGGAAGGCTTGCGATATGCCTTTTATCTTAAACCGGATGGAAAGGTAATCCTCAACCAGAAAAGGGTGGTGCCTTCCTCTATTAATCCGGCTGTTGCCCCATATCCTGAAGACGTAAAACATCAATTGGAGCATATGGGTTTTCACGTGGATAGCGTAAATGCTTTTGAAATCGCAAACAATCTGGGGAACCCCAAACTGGACAATATTATTGTAATGGGAATTCTTTCCCGGTACCTGCCTTTCACTATCTCTACATGGGAAACGGTAATAAAAGAATCCGTGCCGGTAAAGACAATTGAGATTAACCTTGTTGCATTCGGCAAAGGGAGAGAGATAGCAGAGGGTAAAACATAACAATGTTCTGGCAAAAGGATATCGAAGCACTCAGTCGCAAGGCTCTGGAAGAATTGCAGTTGAAAAGGTTGAAACAGACTGCCCATCGGGCCTGCAAAAATATACCGTTCTACAAAGAGCGCTTTTCAAAATTAAATATTAAACCAAACGATATCACCTCCTTAAAAGACATTCAGAGACTTCCTTTTACCACCAGAGAAGATTTGCGTGAAAACTACCCTTATGGTATGCTCGCTGTCTCAAAAGAACAGGTTGTGCGTCTGCATACGTCAAGCGGGACTACCGGAAAGCCTAAGGCGATCTTTTTTTCAAAAAAGGACGTTGACCGGGCTGCTGAACTCATTGCACGCTGTCTTATTATGACAGGAATAAAAAAAGACGATGTGCTCCAGAACATGATGACCTACGGATTATTTACCGGCGCGCTTGTCATGCATTATGGCGCAGAGAAAGTTGGAGTATTGGTAATCCCTGCAGGCCCCGGCAATACGAAGAGACAGATTGCGCTTATGCAGGATTTTAAAACTACTACCCTCCATCTCACTCCGAGTTATGCGCTCTATCTTGCAAGCGTTATGGGCAATGAAGGACTGGTTCCAAGAAGAGACTTATCTCTCCGGAGGGCATATCTGGGGTCTGAACCATATTCTGAAGAAACGAGGGATAAGATTGAAAAATTCTTTGGCATTGATGTATATAATTCTTACGGTTTATCTGAAATGAATGGTCCGGGAGTTGCATTTGAATGTGTTAATAAAAATGGGATGCATCTATGGGAAGATAATTTTATTATGGAGATAATCGATCCCGATACAGGTAAAAAACTGCCTGAAGGGGAAAAGGGTGAACTTGTTCTCACTACATTATGCCGCGAAGCAATGCCTATCCTTCGTTACCGCACAAGAGATATCGTCATGATAATTCCCGGCAAATGCAAATGCGGAAGAACACACCGCAGGATTTCCCGCATCATAGGCAGATCAGACGATATGATTATCATACGCGGCGTAAACATCTTCCCTCAGCAGATCGAGCGGGTCTTAATGGGCATCAAAGCAGTAGCACAGAATTATCAGATCGTCCTTGAGGCCTACGACCAGATGACTGTGAGAGTGGAAATATCAAAAGACCTTTTCGATGGGAGAGTGGAGCATTTAGTAAATCTGCAAAACGAGATAACTGAAAAATTACGCTCTGAACTCCTGGTAAAACCAAAAGTAGAACTCCTGGAACCAGGCACACTGCCGGTAAGTGAAGGAAAATCAACAAGGGTTATTGATAAGAGAACGCTGTAATAAATAAAAGGAGTGTCATATGGAAGAGTTAAAGCAGCTTTCCATCTTTTCTGAGAACAAGCCCGGCAGACTCAAGAAAATAACAAAGGTTCTCGCAGAAGAAGGCGTGAACATACTTGCAATCAATATTGCGAGTTCAAACGGGTTCGGTGTGTTAAAGTTTATTGTTGATAAATGTGACCTGGCCTATCAAAAACTCAAACAAAAGGGTTTTACCGTCTCTCTCAATGAAGTGCTGGCAATTGAACTGGTAGACAAGCCCGGAGGATTATGTGAAGTCGCCACGATTTTATCGAAAAAAAGAATCAATATAGAGAACGCTTATGTATTGATTCTGGAATCCAGAAAAAAGGCCTTCTTAATTGTAGATACGAATGATATCGAAAAGGCAAAAAAACTTTTAAAGCATGAAAATCTGCGTTTTTTTACCGCAAAGAAAAATATAAAAAGAAAGGCAAAATGAAACCACAGAGAACACAGACGGGGAAAGACGCATGTTATTTTAATATTGATATTAATATGTTCTCTGTGACCTCTGTGGTTAATTTTTTATAATATGGTAAACGTGAAGGAGAGAAAGATGATCTGGAATAAAGAAGCAGAGGGCATGCGCATTGGGGAAAGGGAGAAACTGCAGCTCGAAAGACTGAAAACAAGCCTTGGGCGGGCATATAAAAATGTTCCCTATTACAAAAAACGGTTTGATGAAATGAAAGTCAAACCCGGAGACATAAAAAGCCTGAAAGACATTAAAAAACTCCCTTTCACTACAAAAACCGATTTAAGAGAAGGGTATCCTTTTGGATTATTTGCAGTTCCCTGTAAAAAAATAATAGAGGTGCATACTTCGTCCGGAACTACCGGAAAGCCGACGGTATCCGGATACACAAGGAAGGACATAGAAATCTGGGGCGAGGTGATGGCGCGTGCCCTCACCATGTGCGGAGCGTCAAAAGACTCTATTATTCAAAATGGCTATGGCTATGGCTTATTTACAGGGGGGCTCGGTGTGCACTACGGAGGTCAAACAATCGGGGCAACGGTAGTCCCCGTGTCTGCGGGGCAGACCAAAAGACACCTCGATATTATGCAGGACTTCGGGTCCACAATCCTCACCTGCACGCCTTCTTACGCGCTGTATTTAACCGAGGCGGTTGAAGAAGCGGGCATAAATATAAAGAGGTTAAAACTTAAGGCAGGTTGCTTTGGCGCTGAGGTATGGACCGACAGGATGCGGGATGAAATCGAGAAAAGGTTTCATCTTATTGCTCTCAATATTTACGGACTGACTGAAATAATCGGACCCGGCGTTGCGCAGGAATGTGACCAGAAAAACGGCCTCCACATTTGCGAAGACCACTTTTACCCTGAAGTTGTCTCTCCTGAGACTTTGGAGCCCCTTCCGGAAGGAGAAAAGGGAGAACTGGTTCTCACTACATTAACCCGCGAGGGTATGCCCATGATCCGTTTCAGGACCAGGGATATAACCACCTTAAGAAGAGAACGCTGCAAATGCGGAAGAACTCTCGTACGGATGGACCGGATAACCGGACGCACAGATGACATGTTAAAGATAAGGGGAGTTCTTATCTTTCCTTCCCAGATAGAAAAAGCGCTCCTTGAGGTCAAAGGGGTAGAACCGCATTATCAGATTATCGTAACCCGACCGCAGCACCTTGATGAAATAGAGGTTCAGGTCGAGACTTCAAAGAAGATATTCTCGGATGAAGTGAAGCAGCTTGAGGAAGTGAAGAAAAAGATAGAAAAGCATATTGAAAATTCAATCGGGTTGAGGGTGAAGGTTACTCTGGTTGAACCGAAGACCCTTCCGCGCAGTGAAGGCAAGGCTAAGAGGGTTATAGACAAACGTCAATTATAAAGGAGAGTGCCATGGAAGTAAAACAGATATCCTTATTCTTAGAGAATAAAAAAGGAAGGTTATGGGAAGCGATGGATGTTTTGGCAAAGGCAAAAATTAACATCAGGGCTCTCTCAATCGCTGACACATCCGATTTTGGAATCCTGCGTTTAATTGTTCCTGATCCCGATAAAGCAAAAAAGGTTCTCACAAAGAGCAACTTTACTGTCAGGGAAAACGATGTGATAGCAGTCGGCGTATCCGATAAGCCCGGAGGCTTGGCAGGAATACTGAAGATTTTAACCGATGCTGATATCAATGTCGAATATATGTATGCCTTTGTTGAGAAAAGCGGAGAAAAGGCAATTGTGGTGCTGCGGACAGACAGCATCAGCAACGGGAAAAAAGCGCTGAAAAAAGCTGGGATTACTGTGCTCTCTTCTCGGGATGTATATGGGTTATAGCTTTTCTTCTCATTTTCGCAAGTCTCCTTGTCACAAACACACAGGGCCTGCGTGAAATAACAACGTTGACCCCTTGAGCATCCAGCTTTTCTTTCAGGATTGCTTTTGTTTTCTCAACTTCAAAGGGATCGACCACCTCAATAGAATTCACGCCGCAGGATCTGCAAAGTTCCTCAAGAGAGATTTTTCCACCCTCTTCTCCCTTTGCAGTTATACCGGTTAATGGTGTTGGCTGGTTCCCTGTCATTGCAACCGCTGAATTATCCAGAATGAGCACAAGGATATTTGCCTTGTTATAAACAGCATTGATCAGAGCAGGTATTCCGGAATGAATAAAGGTGGAATCTCCAATTACTGCTGCCACTCTTTTTACACCTTGTTTAGAAATTCCTGCTGCCTTACTAATGCCGGCTCCCATGCAGAGGCAGGTATCCACTATCTGATAGGGGGGATTAGCGCCAAGCGTATAGCAGCCGATATCACCGGCAGTAAATGTAGGCTTAACCGCTTTCAGAGCAGTATAGAGCTTGCTATGTGGACAACCCGGGCACAAAACAGGTGGTCTTGCTGGTAAAGGCTTAGAAGGCATATAACTTCTCTGACCTGTATTCCAGTCCGGGATATATTCAGATAATACATCGGGGCCGAGTTCCCCTGTGATGCTAATTTCCCCGGAAATCTTCCCCTTCACTTTAGTAGAATATCTTCTTGCGATCTCCTCCATAAAGGGTTCGCCTTCTTCCAAAACCCAGATTTCTTCAAGCCCTTCCACAAAATCTTTAATCAATGTTTCGGCAAAAGGGTAATAAGATATCTTCAGGATGGCATATTCAGGGCCATACTCTTTTGCATAGACATACCCGATGCCACAGGCTATAATCCCTTTTTTCCGTCCATTCTTAAAAGTCCTGTTCAATCCTGATTTTTCGCCCCAGATTCTTAAACCTTCCTGTTTTTCGATCAAATTTCTGTGACATCTCAACACATTGCTCGGGACAGCGATCATGTTCGCAGGATCTTTCCGTAGTAGAAGAGGGTTCTGCTCCCGAACAGTTCCTAACCTGACTGGTGAATAGGCATGGCAAATCCTTGTCACCGTCCTCAACATCACCGGAAGGCCCATCTTTTCGGATAATTCGAAGGCCATGATCGTCATATCCTTGGCTTCCTGTGAATCACACGGCTCAAGACATGGTATTTTTGCAAATTTTGCATAGAAACGGGAATCCTGTTCATTCTGTGAAGAATATGCGCTCGGATCATCAGATACAGCAAGGACTAACCCTCCTTTAATTCCGAGGTATGCAGCAGTCATTAAAGCGTCTGAAGCAACATTAAGTCCTACATGTTTCATGGAACATAATGCTCTTTTCCCAGCATAGGAAGCGCCGATTGCCGTTTCCAAACTCACTTTTTCATTTACCGCCCATTCAACTTCGCCATCGAAATTATGTGCGATATATTCGAGAATTTGCGTTGCAGGGGTTCCTGGATAACTTGTTGCCAGGGATATCCCTGCCTCTATTGCACCCCTTCCAATTGCATCGTCACCTAACATGATAATTTCCTGATTCACTTGATTTAGTTTCACCTGAAAATACTCCTTTTAACCATTTATATATATAGACAGCTTTTAATTATACCACTAAAATTTAAATATTTTTGCATTTCAGTGAAGTCATTAACATCATAACCCCACCTTATCTCCCCTTAACTTAAGGGGGGAGAGATGGGGAGAGGGGGAGTTATTGTTCATTTTGCACTACCAATTGTCAGAATAATGCGTGTAGAATATTCATGAAATGAAAGTATTATTGATTTCCATACCCACGCCTTTCCTGATGATTTATCGGAAAGGGTGATAAAGATGCTCGAGGACGAGGGGGGTATCAAAGCTCATCTTGACGGCAAAATTTCCTCCCTGCTTTCTTCAATGGACAACTGCGGGATTGAAAAGAGCGTCATCTGCAACATTGCAACAAAACCATCCCAGTTCGACTCCATCCTGCAATGGAGCAAAACAGTCAGATCAGAAAGAATTATTCCATTTCCATCTATTCATCCTTATGACCCGGATTTTAAAGTTAAAATCGATAAAATAAAAAATAATGGTTTTAAAGGAATAAAATTTCATCCTTACTATCAGAATTTCACTATAGACGAGGAAAAGATTTTTCCTGTTTATGAAAAAATATCGAATGAGAACCTCATTCTGGTAATGCATACCGGATTTGATTTTGCTTTTCAGCGTATAAAGATAGCTGATCCTGAGAAAATAATCACGGTTTTAGAAAACTTTCCTTCACTTAAAATGGTCACAACACATCTGGGCGCATGGGAAGAGTGGGAAGAGGTCGAGCGCTTTTTGCTCGGCAAACCCATTTACATGGAGATATCATTTTCGCTTGAGTTTTTAAATGACACTGTAAGGAAAATCATTTCCAGCCACCCGGCAGAATATATTCTCTTCGGCACAGATTCTCCCTGGACAGAACAACAGAAAACACTTTCTTTATTCAGGGAACTCCAACTTGGAGAAGAAAAAGAAGAACTTATTCTGCGGGAAAACGCCATGAAGCTGCTTGGTTCTGTTTGATCTGTTGATAGGAGTACCTTTTACAAAAATGAATTTAGTTTTTCTGGTAAGTTGTTGCTTAAAACAGCCTTGTCTGCCCTTTGATCTCTTTCCTCTCTACTGCCTCAAATATTTTAATCTTGCCGAATTCACCGTCATAGCCCGGGACAATATGCACATTCCCGGAGCGCATCCTGTGAATCGCCTCCCTTAATAACAAAGACCCGGCCCTTTCGATAGCATCAAGCGGGGTGTCCATAAGTATTGCAAACTCGTTTCCGAGGCTCTCGATGAGATGGAAATACTGTTTATTTACCGCCTTGCTGTTTACGCCAACCTTCATAACCTGGGCAATTATTTCCTGAAGCGGAATGAGTGAATAAAAAGGGAGCGCTCCTTCAGGGCTGAAACCATTTTTCCTGTCAGCAAGTTTTTCGACTCTGTGCAGAACACCAACAGTAACTTTTTTTCCGCACACTGGACAGAGATAATTGTGTCTTCTCGTCTCTTCCGGCGAGAGGTTCACGTCACAGGATCTATGACCGTCATAATGATACTTGCCCTCCTCAGGAAAAAATTCTACCGTCCCCAGAAAACCTTTTCTTGTCTTAATAGCTTCTGTGATCGTCTGATAAGATATCTCCGTATCAAAGATATTCGCCTCACGCCCGAGTTTTGATGGTGAGTGCGCATCTGAATTTGATATGAGCGTTATTTTGTCAAGCGATGACAGCCTCCAGTTCATGGAGGGATTTGATGATAACCCTGTCTCAAGCGCATAGATGTGAGCGGTCAGTTCATCAAAACATTCCTCAAGTGAATCAAATCCCGATACAGCGCCAAATACAGAGAAATGAGGGGTCCAGATATGTGCAGGAACAAGCATGGCTTTATCAGATATATCAAGAATGATCTCCAGCAAATTTTTTGCATCAAGTCCAAGGATCGGCCTTCCGTCAGATGCAATATTCCCAATTCTTGAAAGGGCAATATTTATTTTTGAAACAACAGCAAGGTCAGGGGCAAAGATAAGACAGTGCACTTTGCGTACTTTTCCATTCTTTTTGTAAATGCAGCTTACCTCTGCGGTCAGCAGGAAACAGACCTCTCTTACACAGAGAGGAGGGACATTATTAATTTTATAATTATCTTTTAATTTAAATAAGTTATCACATTCAGTATAAAGTTTTTCTTTTATTTCTTCATGCCAGTGAGGATGGGTAAAATCACCTGTTGCAACAACATTTATGCCCTTGAGTTGAGCCCACTTCCAGAGGCTTTCGGGTGACATGTCACTGCTGGTAGCACGTGAATATCGTGAATGAATATGCAGGTCAGCAATAAAACGCATTGAGAGTCAGGCCTTTTGTCTCTTTCTGTGCCATAAAATATAAGCTAAGATCAGCAATGCACAGCCGATTATTGCGTATATGCTCCACTGCCTGCTGACTTCGAGAATCTTCTCTTTATTGTTCCCGACAAAATACCCGATATATGCAAGTATCCATACCCAGATTCCGGCGCCGAAGGCGGTATAGAAAGAGAATTCAAGGAGATTCATTCTGCAGAGCCCGGCAGGAAACGATATATAATGCCTGACCCCAAGAATGAGTCTGCCGATGAAGGTACTTATATGCCCATGCTTCAGAAAGAATAACTCCCCTTTCTCAAAATGGCTTTTAGAAACACCGAAATATTTCCCATATTTCAGAATGAACGGCCTGCCGAAAAAGACAGCTATTGCATAGTTGAACAGCGCTCCCAAAACACTGCCTACGGTACCGGACAGGATCACCCCTGCCCAGCTCATCTTGTTCTGTGAGATAAGATATCCGGCAGGCGGTATCACAAGCTCTGAGGGCAATGGAATAAAGGTGCTTTCTATAAACATCAGAAGCACTATGCCGGGATAGCCTACAGTGCCAATTGTATCAATCAACCAGTTTAGAAACGCGTGCATTTACCCTCCACAAAAAATTACTTTCCAGAAATTATGACTCCCGACATAAATCAGAAATAACTTTGTAGTGTACCTTTAAGTAAAGTATTTTGAAAAGTTTTTTTATGGTAATTTAATTCCTGGATTTTAAAAGAGTATAGATGACTAATTATTTTGCTGAATTTCTTTATACTTGCACTTACTTTTTTACGGGCTTGTTCTTATCCATTAAAATCTGGCACGGAGATATGCTTCCTTTATAAACCTCTATATGGCAACTGCAACAATCTGTAATGTTGTTACCTGCCCTTTCTACCATTTTCTGATATTTTTGAGGATTCTTGATCTTTACTTTTTCGATATGCTCTTTCATTCCCTGCAACTGATCTGGAGGACTTATGATTGGTTGAGCATCTGAGTTAACTCTTCCACAGAAAATAAAACTCAGACATATAATTGCAATAATCGTTACATGTTTCAACATATGATCAATCTCCTTTAAAACAATGGTTTACCATAAGGAGTACCATCAATTGAACTGTTGCCGTGATAATGGCAATCCATGCAATTACGGTAATTTCCGCCTCCTGGATGGCATTTTCCACACCCTAAACCTGAACCCGTAGGATGAGTATGCAGGTCCCCAACATTAAGATTGGTATGACATTTGCCGCAAAGCCATACCCATTCCTTCTTTGCCCTTCCATCAGGGCCTGTACCGTTGCCATTGTTTATGACAGTAACCACTCCGTTATTAACCTGTTTCCTTACAAGATAATTATTCGGTGAACCATGCGGTTCATGGCAATCTGTACAGGCTGTTATATATTGCCCGCACTTTGTCAGCCCATCGTAAGGCATGGCTAAAAGCGATGTTGCGCCCTGAGAACAATAGGTTGCCATATAGCCGCCATGATTTTCATTCGCCCAGTTAAAAGTTCGTAAATTTCTCAGCAGCTGATTGCTGTAAATAATGTTTGAGTTATTATGACAGTCGATGCAAAATGTATTAAAATCAGCTAAATTGGACCCATCCTGAGTTGATGAACCGTCAGGTTCATATCCTGATGCAGCATTCGGCGCCTGGTAAATTCCGCCAAAAGAATTTGCATACATGTTCATCCTCTCTGCTGCAGCATCGCCCCAAAGGCCCCATGCATTATTATCCTTGCTGTGGAGACTTGGCCGTGAAACAGGGGAATATCCTCTTGTACCGGAGGTTTTCCTGCTGTTTGGCGCATTGGCAGGGTCTCCCTTTACCGCATGAGGATTATGACATGCAGCACAGGGATTGGAATCATTTGTAAACCCCCATCTTCCATTGATAAATGTTTTTATATTGCCGAGGTTGTGGGAAGTCGCTGGTGAAATAAATGAGAATGCCTCCTTAATGTCATTCAGTGAATCAGCATAACCGCCTGCACGGTAGCTGTAGCTGCGGTTTATAAGACCTCCTGTTTGAAATGAGCTCAGGTCTGTATGACACTGAAAGCAAACATTATCTGTCTGGTTTATATGATTGTTGTAGAACAGGGCATATTTGTCAGGGCCTCCAGTTGGGTTAGGCTCGGCTCCGCCGATGCTCGCATGCTGCTCATGGCAGTGAACACAATTGCCAACTGAATAACCAAAAGAACTGATACTTGTACGGCTTACTCCATACGTGTTCTTTCCATGGGCAGAGTCAAGATAAGGCCCTGAATCGACAGTGTCAGGATACAGGAAGCATAGAGCTAAGAGCATAGAGCCAAGAGTAACTATCTGAAATTTTTTATTAAAACACTTATCTTTCTGCATAAATCCTCTTATTTGTATTTATTCTCTCTTCAGTTTGCTCTTTACTAATTCTTTGACGTATGACATACATTGCATCCATTTGGCTGACCATTTCCCGGCCAACTCTTATAATCCCATCGCAACATCTTGAAATATGGCGATGCATGTGCCCGGTGACAGGAAAGGCACATAACCAGGTCTGTACCCAGCGTCACGGTACCACTTGGTCCTGTCCAGCCACTCAAGGTAGGTCTTGCCACTGGAACTAATGGGTTATATGTACCTGTTGCACCGGAGGCACCGAAGGCGCTTGCATATTCATCACTGTTGGGTATGATCAAATCCGAGGGATGTCTGATCCACGGGCTTCCGGTCGTTAGGTCATCCTCAATATGAAAATTTCCGTGACAACCGGTGCAGTATGCTGTCATGGTATTTTCTCCGATCGCCGAGAACCCTCCAGCGGAAGTTTTTGTTCCGCTTGCACCTAAATATTCGTTATGATCGGTTGCGCTTGCACTATATTGCCAGTCATCATCTTCTATGCCTGCCACACCAAAACCGGAACCACTTTTATGACCATCCAGAAAGCGGAACCATCCTTCAGCGGAGCTGTCTACAACCGGACCTGTATCATCGAGGTGATGGTAACCTTTCGGACTGTCGCTTCCAACCATATGACATTTTGTACAGCCCTGACGGGAGGTATCGAACCCGAAGTAGGGTGGGCCCGTAGTTCCGTGAATATTCTCGTGGCATGAATTGGTCCCGCTGCATCCCCATGATTTTCCGGGCGCTTCATTTAATGTACTTTCAGGGTTTGAGGCAAAAATATTGTGTCCGGTGGTGTCCTCTGTCTGCACCCAGTAGAAATTTCCTGCCGACAGACCCATCACTGCATTATAGGAAGGCTGCTGGCTGTTGAAGACGATAGGCGCACCGGTTAACGGATCTTTCCAGGCACTCCCATCTGTCTTTGAATGGCAACCCAAACATGATCCGCGCAGGAGAGACTGTTTAGGTTTTGTATCACTTTCATCAGGAGCAAGGTACTGCATGTGGGCACCATTCTGACTGTTATGCATGGTATGGCAATTACTGCAATTACCGGTGACTTTGGCCTCCAGCTGCAATGCATAACTCCATAAGGCCATTACTGTAGAACAAATAAAAAATGCAGAATAAAATGAACGTAATCCTTTATTTTTTGCTTTTAAGCACATTTTCCCCATGTCAGATGCCTGCGATCTATTCTCAATAAAAGACATTTCTATATATGAAGCAAAAGATATACCATGCAGTCCGATGAAGATAATTTAAGCATTAGTTACATTATTTTACCAGATTCATCCCGCACGGTTCAATTAAGAATTAATCTTTTTGCTGATATAGCTTATTGTCAGGAGTTACAGGAAATTATTTCCGTACTGAAGAAGATGCCTTCTTAATTATCTATTGCTAATTTTACTGCCCCGCATTATCGTATCATTCTCAACATTCTATTTCTTATGGCACTGGATGCAGAGTTGTCTCTTTCTGTCGAAATAGAGCATAAAATCCGCTTTGGCAGAATGCATGCTGTGGCAGGTAATACAGGTAATTCCCTTGCCATTGCGCGGGTCTTTTACATTTTCTCCCAGGGGGTGAGTAATCTTGTGCTGCTGGGTATGACACTTTGCACATGTATGTATATCGTCTGCCCTGAAGTAGAGTACATTACGGGAATGGGGAGGGGCATGACAATCAAAGCATTTCCTGTCTTTCACAGGAACACATCTTATAGATTTCAATGCCTTCTCCATAAAAAGCGTTCTCTTTTCGGTAGTTTCGTGGCAGGAATAGCATAAAAGCGTTTCCTTGCCTGTAAGATTCTTCCTTTTTGAAGCGTGATGGCTGTGGCACATGGTGCATTCGCCCTTCTTATTGTCGATGTGAACATCGTTTTCCTTTATTACAAAAGTGTCTTTCTTATGACAGTTGAGACATAATGCCTTTCCGGACAATTTCGTTGTTACCTTTTTACCGGATTCGATAGGGTGATGGCATTCTTCACACTTCATTTCCAGAAATGCCTTATGTCCATAAGGTCCGAGACGGCCCCTTGTATTGGAAGAGTGCCCGCTGTGGCATGATGTGCAGTCTGATTTGTCTATTGCAGCCGTTATTGAAACCCCTGCAACCTTGCATCCGGCAAAATGACATTTACGGCATAAAGCATTGGGAGTTCCAAGGATCAGATCCTCTGACGAAGATGCATGCGGATCATGGCAGGATGAGCATTGCCCTTCCTTGAATGGATTGTGCAGAAAAGATTTTTTCAATTCGTCTTTCAAATGTCCATGGCAACCCCAGCACAGGTCTTTTTGAGCTTTCACCAATAGTTTTTTATTGTCACTGCCATGGGCATGATGGCAATCCGTACATGTTCCCCTTCTCACCGCATTATGCACGAAATTCTTCTTTAACGCCTTATTTATCCCTTCGTGACAGGAGAGGCATAAGGAATTAATATCCTCCTTAAGAAGACCTTTCACACTCCCTGCATGAGAATTATGACATGAATTGCATTTCCCATCCTTAAAAGGAAAATGAACCGAGTTGCGTGTCAGGCTGTCTTTAAGCTTTATATGACACCTGTAGCAGAGATCAGGCGCTTTTTCTTTAAGATCACCCTGAGCATAGGCGAAAACAGCGAATAGCGTAGAGGTAAGAGCTAAGAGTACGAAGCATATAGCATATTGCATATAGCGTAGAGCTGTTAGCGAAGAGCTTGGAGCAAAGAGCTTAGAGTCTTTAGCTCTTGGCTCTTTACCCTTGGCTCTTTGCTCCTGGCTCCTTGCTCTTGGCTTATTCATGACAGGCTCTGCAATCACCTTTTCCAAAAGGATTGTGTTTGTTTTTTCTTAACATACCCTGTTTTTCAGTAACATGCGGCTCATGACATGAAAGACAATGTTTTATATTTGCTATAGGCTTCATGTGTGCCTTCAACAGCTTTTCCGAATCAGCTGTATGGCATTTAACACACAAGTCCGGGTCCTTTGCATTAACCATTGATTTCGAAACCGAGAAATGTGACAGATGACAGCTGAGGCAGTCGCCTTTTTCCATATCGATATGCCCTTTTCTTGCAGTGGTCGTAACGATCCTTTCATGACATGACAGACAGAGTTCTTTCGGCCTGTTTAAAAGCAGGTTATCCATCCTGGTTCCATGGGCGCTATGACAAGCCGAACATTTCCCTTCTTCGGCAGGCAGATGTTTAACAGCGCTTGCCGCCATATCCGTCTCCATTTTCCTGTGGCAATCAAAACATAGATCGGGCATCGCCTTAATCGCATGACCTGCATATTCACTTGCATGAGGGTCGTGACATTTCCCGCAGGTCTTTTCCTTAAATGGTTTGTGTACGGATCCTTCCTTCAGGTCGAGAAGCATATTCCCGTGACAGCTCATGCAGAGCTGGTCCGGCATATTGTTTAATAATTTCGGGTAAGAAGAGGCATGAGGTTTATGACAGGAGATGCATTTTCTGTTATTGACGGGATTATGGATATATGTCTTGAAGAAATCTTTTTCCTCTTTTTTATGACATGTGTAACACAAGCCGGAGACGGGGGTTTTCATCATATGCGGATTATTGCTGCCATGTGAGTCATGACAGCTGCCGCATTCCACCTTTGAAAAAGGCATATGCATGTTTTTTTCCTGCAGCTCCTTTTCTGTCTTTACGTGGCATGTAAAACAGAGCTTTTTCCCTGATGCCTTCAGATAGAATGGGTTGGGAGAAGCATGCGGGTTATGGCACGCTGTGCAGCCCTTGTCTTTAATCGGAGCATGCAAAGCGCTCACCTTTAACAGGTCTGTTTTTTTCTTGTGGCAGTTTATGCAGAGGTCATTTTTGTCCATGAGTGTAACCTTTGCATAATCAGTCGCGTGGGGGCTGTGGCAGCTCAGACATTTATCTTCATCTGCAGGACGGTGTCTGTGTGCCTCTCTGAATTCCTTTTCCTCCTTTTTATGGCAGGTGTAGCAGAGTTTCCCGCCGGAGGCTACAACATCTAACGGTTTGGGGTCGTTCACTGCCTTGTGGCACGATGAGCACTGACCGGTTTTCAAAGGCGCATGGATCGACTCCCTGAGAAGTTTTTGATTTGTCGAACTGTGCGGGGTATGACATCCGCTGCATCTGCCTTTTTGAACAGGATAGTCTTTATGGGCCATTCTGAATTTATCGGCAGTTACATTATGGCATGTCTGGCAGAGTTCAAGTTCAGGTTTCAACAGGTTGTTCTCATATTGCGAACCGTGAGCCGAATGGCACGTGATACATCCGTCTGACATCGGTTTATGTCTTTTGGCGCGCGTGAAAGGCGTCTGATTATGACAGGTAAAGCACTGCTCGCTCCCTGTCTTTTTCTGAAGTGACTTGTTTTCCGATGCATGAGGATTATGACAGGGAAGGCATTTGCTCTGCTTCAGCGCAGTATGAACATGTGTTGTATTTTCGATATTTGCTGCCATCTGTTTATGACATGTGAAACAGAGCCTTCTCTCTTCTCTCTCCTTAAGGGTCAATACGGCAATCTTTCCGTGACGGAGATGACATGCCTCACAGTCCCTCTTTGCGGCAGGGGAGTGGACATACTTCTTCTGGAATTCAGTCAGTTTTGTTTTATGACAATCCAGGCACGGCTTTGCCACAAATCCTTTACGCACTGTTTGTTCAGGCGCACAGGTATAAAAAAGAATACCGAAGATGAAGAGCGCCGGAAGAAGGTTAATTAATCTTTTCATAATTTATTCCATGAGTTCCAGAATTAATGAACTACCCCGCAGCAAGCTGCGAGGTATCTTATATGCAACATGTGCTTAGGTAAACATCCCCCCTCAAGAGGGAGGTTATATGTATATAACCCCGAAGCAGAGCTTCGAGGAATTCGTTGATTAAATAATTATCAATAAGCATATGCTATATGTCAAGCAAAATTATTTTACTGGTTAAATTTTTTTTCAATAGCCTGTATCTCTTCTTCATTTATCTTTACCTCGGCGTCTTTCTTCAGTTTGTCTATATACCTGTTCAATTTGGTGTTCACCTGTTCATTTACGTATGCTTTATGCACGTTATTCCTGACCCTGGCATATTCTTCGTTCACTTCCCCTGTTCTATCCTGTATCCTGAATATTTTATATAACGAATCAATCGTGATTACCGGACTTATTTCTCCTGTCTGCAGGTTATCTATTATTTCAAGAACTGGTTTCGGCAGTTCCGCCTTTGTAAACCATCCGGACTCTCCGCCCGTGGATGCAGCAGAATCAGTTGATCTTCTTTTTGCAACCCAGGAAAAATCAGCGCCATTCTGAAGGCTTTTCAATATTTCCTGCGCGTCATCCATGGTTTTTACGGTAATCTGCTGGATTTTAAAACGGACCGGTCTGATAAAGTCTTTCTGATGTTCTGTATAGTAGTCCTGCAGATTCTTTTCTGTGACGACTATCTGGGGAATAATTACCCTTTTGATGTATGTATTTTTGAGAAGCTGGTTTTCATAACGGTCAACCATCTTCCGGAATCCTGGATTCATTCTGTAATTCCGCCTGAGGGCCTCGTGATCCACTGCTTTACGGTCGATCCATTTCTCAAGTATATCTTCCTTTTTTGGTTTCTTGAGAGCAGGCGTGATCATGGCAAAAAAATCTCCCACCGTCAGGATCGAACTGTTTATCTCTGCCAACTTCCTTGGATCTTTAGACCATTTCTCAGTATCCTCTTTCTTCCCGTCCGGCTCTATCTCAGAAAGAAGTTCCTTGTCAATCTTAACAGTAATTTTTTCACGAAGGGATTTCAGATATTCATCGCCCCGCTCTTTCTCCCTTTGTTTCCTGATCTCCTTTGCTATTCCGGCCTTAACACTATCAAATTCTTTATTCTCATAATTCTTTGCATGGTAGTCTTTGATTTCTTTTTCTGTTACTGAAACCTTCTGCACAATCTCCTCGTCATGCAGCCTTACAACAGATTCCCTCAGGACATATGCAGCAACAGCCTGGTGAAGCTCCGGATACGTGTCCATTCCGGCATTGCGCGCTTCGTTGATGATTAATCTGTCATCTATCTGCTTCTGAACATGCTGAGTTAAATTCAGGGCGCCTGCTGTCGAGAGGTCCTCTCTGCGGTGGGCAATATTCAAAGTATATTTAAGATCTTCCTCTGTTATCGGCTCACCGTCAACAACCGCCAGAACCGGCTCTTTTTGCGAAAGCGATGCACAACCACCAAAAAAGAGCAAAGAGCTTAGAGCAAAGAGCACAAAGCGTAAAAAATAAATTTCAATGCCCGTTGTTCGTTGTTTTCTGCTCTTCGCTCTTGGCTCTTGGCTCTTTATCTCCATGTTGTTTTACCCATTTCCTTCACCAGATTTGATACTGCCTTGTAAGCCACAGTCTCTGCAGCATTCATCCTTCCCATATCGAACACAAATATATTGTCATCGCCTTTAGTGTCATTGCTGTCAGACCACAATAATCTGTCTTTATGAGCATCTATTAATCTTGCGTTTACAGAAGCTTCAGGCGGCATAGCGCCTTCCCCTTCAGAGAATTTTTCCACAGTTCCAACGATGATTCCATCTACACCCGAGGCGCCTGATATAGCTGCTGTTTTTTTCAGGTCTAATTCCCCTTTCTCTTTTACCCTTAAATCAACTACCAGCCGTCTTACTTCACCGTATTCTACAGGAATGAATCTTTTGTTTTTAAATAGCTCCACTATGAACATGTATGTCACTGCTATCCCGGCGTCTTTCACCCTGCTATTGTTCTGAAAAGGCATTACAGCAATTCTATATGTCGACTCCATTTCTTTATTCGGCAGACTAAGGGTAAGAGAACTGTGCAATTTGCCTATGACCTTAACTGCAAGCGCATCAATGATTGTTATAGTTCCAAGTCCCAGGATTCCGGTAAAATCATCTCCTGTTGCAGATGCATGATCCGCCCATATAATATCCCCGGTTAAAGAATCTACAAGACGCGCTGAAAAACCTATCCGTGGATTTTCTCCGCTATAGAAGGAATTGATTGATCCTATAAATACCGTCTTAACATTCAACTCTTCTCCCAATTTTAGCGCAAGGTCTTTTGTTATATATCCGGTGCATCTGATTCTTTCCTTAAGCAGAAATTTCTCAAGAGTATCTTCATCGAGCACATCAAGCCCTATTGACTCTAACCCGTCCCTCACCAAAGGCATGACAAATGCCACGGCATTTTTATCTTCACTAAGGTTTTCAAATGGAAACAGAGCTATTCTTCCGTAAAAATCCTTCTGGGCAGTATGCCCTGAATTAACAGCAAAGAACATAGAGCATAGAGCTATTAGCAAAGGGTATAGAACAAAAAACATAGAGTTTTTAACTCTTCGCTCTTTGCACTTGCTAATAAGAGCATAATTAAAACCACATGGTATGTCATTCCCGCTTGTCGGGAATCCTTCTGAAAAGCAAGAAAGATTGCGGACAAGCCGCAATGACAATATCGTGAGGAATGTGTACTTGCTTATGATCTCCTTATTAGCTTTTAGCTCTTTGTATTTTGCTCTTTGCATTTTATTTGTAAAGAGTCTGAATCGCCTCTTTGACCACCTTCAAAGCAGCTTCACTCATAGTGTCTGACCTTGCACCAAAATGCTTTGCCCAAAAATCAACGCCCCCCCTTGTCTTTGTTACCGACCATATGATACTTCCGGAGCTTGTATCAGCCATCATCAGCGTGATAGAAACTTCCGGAGAGGAGATATTTCCTTCTCTGACTTCCCCGAATTTGTTGACAGCGCCGAATATGACAGCCTGTACCTTAAGGGCTTTGCCGATAGCTTTTATCTGCTCTGCATTCGGAGACTGGCCTGTTTTTAATTTCAGGGTTTCGATAGCAGATATCACATCCCCGGGACATGTTACATCAACAAGTCCTGATGCCAGAAACTCGCTGATAACAATATGCCGTACAGCATCACCGGCAAATCTTTCGTTTGTCAGATTATCCAGAGGCAATACAGCCACCCTTTTTATAAAACTGAAGTCTGTATCCTGATTTATATAATGTGAAGGAGCGGCCTTCCCTCCACAGCCCGTTAAGAAAAATAATGCAAGCATGCAAATCGCAAAAAATGTTTTCAGCATTCTCATCTTCTCCTGTCTCTCAATAACTTTTTGTTAAGCAATTTTCACACCAGTAAACCTCCCCGCCGCAGAGACGGCGGGGTATTTAAAAATATTAATAAACAATATCAAAATAATGAACTTATAGACTCCCTTACTACCTTCCCGGCAGCTTCACTCAAAGAAGGTCCTTCTGAACCAAAATGTCTGGTCCAGAAGTCAGGGCCGCCGGTTGTATGACGCACAGACCATATAATATTTCCTGATGGTGTGTCGATCAACCGCAAATGAATAGTCACCTCAGGATATGTAACAGAAATCCCCCTGCTTATTCCGAAGGATTCTACCGAACCCATCATTACTGTTTTTACATCAAGCGCTTTGCCGATATCCTGTATTTCAGACATTTTCAGTGAACCGACAGATTTGATCTTCAACTCCTTCAAAAGTCTCGTAACTTCTCCGGGCTCTGTTACCTCTATCCCTCTAATCAGAAGTTCCGTAATCACAAGCTTCCTGATCTTTTCATGAGCATGTTCATCTGCTGTAAAGTTTTCAAAAGGCATTGCGGCGATTTTCTTTATTGTGCCGGTGTCGGCTTTCAGCTTTGCAGCAACTCTTGGGCTGCATCCATATGCAAAAACAAACAAAAAGCATAGAGCATAGAGCACAGAGCATAGAGCTAATCCACCCACCCCACTCTTAGCTATCCTTACCATAATCTGCATGTCAGATATCCGCCAAACACATATGTCTCTTTCTTCGTATCATTTGTCTCGCGTGTATAGTTATAGGAGAACTGAAAATCAAGAAATCTTGTAATATGCCATATCAAATAGCCGCTAAAAGAATCGGTTAACGTTGTATCCGGCCTTGTATCTTTAAATGTATGCTGGTAATTAAAATTCATACGGACAGCAGGAAGAAACAACCAGTCTATCAAAATCCCTTCTGAGCTGGTTGTTTCATTATCCGTATCTGATACGGAAAAACTACCTGACAGGCTGAAAAACCTGCCCGGACGATATGTAAGCAACATCAATGCATCGTTCGTGCTCGAAGAACTGCTGCCCGAAGCGCTGCTCAATCCATACGTTAGGTTGGCCGAGACTTTTGAAGAGAGACGCGCATCAAGCGTTCCCCTGACATACCGTGTTGAGGAGCTGGTGTCTTCCGAAGTTGCTGAGTCCGCTGACCGACTGTTGGTCGCATATGTCCTGGAATCAGTATATCCTATATCAGCAATCATATTCACATCCCTGTAAAGTTTTGCCCCTACTGTCAGAAAATACAAACTGTTCATCGAGTGTTTTTCATTAAAATCAAAGGAATAAGTTCTGACAAAAGAGAGGTTCGTATCGAGCGTTGGAAGAGGAGATGAATTAAAGGCTAATGAGTATGTATCTGATCTGATATCTGTCTTTTCTTTGTTGTCAAATGCCTGATTCCTCTCAAACCTTGCTGTTGTTGCCAGATATCTCTGGATAAGCCACGTTGAAGATGCCCCGAAGTTTCTGGTTATATTGCTTTGAAGCATATTTCCGTTTTTCTGTATGGAATTCGTAAAGATGTTTGCAAAAGCGCCGCCGATTGAATTGATAACTGAAGCAGGGTTCTGGTCAGCCCTGTTCAGGAAATAATTAAGCCTGAAGGAAAGGACGGCTGAAGGCTTTATATTGGCATTAAAGCTGACGCCCTGGGTAAAGAATGTCGAAGTATCAGTGATTTTGCCTGACTGAGGTATAATATCAGCGCCATAAGCCTCCATCTCCGTGACAAATACATCATTTACAGACGATACCTCCATATTGATCGCCCTGAAAAAAAGACTGTTCTGGGGGGCTGCAAATTTGATTTCGTATCGGTAAACATTATTTACAATATCAAAAACATGTGCGTTTACAGTCAGGATATTTATCTCTGTCCATGTATTGGGCAGGTTATATTCACTCTTATAGACTTTCCAGTTTGACCTCTGTATTAGCTCTGTATCCGATGTGATATCCTTATTGACATAAATGTACAGTGTATCAACGGGTTTCGCTGACGAAAACAGCTGGATGCCTGTATTATGGAACTTCTTCCCGTTCTGACCTATATTAATTGTACCTGAAGTTGTTGTCGCCGGAATATTGTAAATATTATCGCTCAGTGTTATCGTTGCAGTTAATATATCCGCATCAGGTTCGAGCTGGGTACCCGATCCGTATATTCCCATTGAAGGCATCCGTTTGAATGAAACGCTTCCTGTCTGAGCGGCAAACTGCTCGATCTTGTTGCGGAAGTAATTTCCCTGATAACCTGCTGATGCATTGATCCTGCCGTCCCAAAAAGCTTTGCTATACCCGATGTTATACAAACCGTTGATGCTGTCGTTGATAGTTTTGGATATGATCTCCTTAGGAGTTTTGTCCTCATTGCGGGCGAGAGTGATGTTATATGAAAGCTTCATATGCCTGTACTGCACGTCATACCATGAACTTCCGGAGTATTTTGTGTTAGTGGCGTCGATTTTTTGGACGGGGAGATGATCATATTTGTTCTGCCGGTCAAACTGGAGTGAAAAAGAAGGCAATGCGCGGGGCGTCATGTTCAGACGGGAATAATAAAAGTCTGTGGTCTCCCTGCTGTTATCCGTCAGATTTGCAGTTGACCACTTCTCAAGACGCCGGTAACCGGCGTCAAAACCGCATATCGGGTTCCTCAAAAAAATATCGGCAGACGGTTCTATCGCCCTTTGGTACGTATTAACAGTATCGCCTTTTGAGTCCGTATTATGAGAATTAATGAGGGTTGACCTCAGATAAAGCTGATAAGAAATAATGGGGGTGACAGATTTGTCCAGGCGAAAGTAGTAGTTCTGATAAAGGTTGTCGGAAGCCTGTATTTTTTCGCCGTCTTCGAACTGTTTTGTATCTGTATAATTCATATTCAACCATGCACTGGGGCCCTCAGCAAAAGCATGAGAGCAAAAAAAAAGCGTAGAGCACAGAGCGTAGAGCGTAAAGCATAGAGCATAGAGCGTAGAGCATAGAGTTTCATACCCTTTGCTCTTAGCTCTTTGCTCTTTGCTCTTAGCTCTTTGCTCATTGCTCATTGTTGCTCTTTGCTCATAGCTTTAATCCCCGAATTAAAAAGGAAAAGCTGTTATGCCGTAAGGCTTTTTGCCTACCGGTATAGTCTTTTCCTCTCTCCTTGTTGTTTTATCTATTACCGACACATTATCAGAACCCCTGTTAACGACATATATCTTCCTGCCATCTGTGTCCAGGATAAAAGACCGCGGCAGACTCCCCACACCGATAGAACCTACAACAGGAGACACTGTTGTTCTCTGAGAACCGAAGGCCTCTGAGAAAGGTCTGATAATTGTTATTTCCCCGGGTTGCTCTTTAAGCAGATAGATCCTGTCAAGTTCAGGTTCGGCAATAATCCCTGTTACCGATCTGCCGACATTCGTTACAGCGCTTACAGCGCCTGTTTTATTCCCTCTGACAATCTGCATGATGTCAATAACGGAAAGATTTTCATAATTGTAATTTGCCACATAGACTTTAGCCCTTTGATAATCGACCGTCAGGGCAATTGGACTCCATTCGACATTGAGGTTAAATACCTGATCAGGTCTTTTGTTCAGGTTATCCATCCTGATCACGGACACATCCCTTGAATTCCTGTTTGCGACATAGACATTAAAAAACTTCTCGCGATAACCTCTCAAATCATTCAGATCATTGAAACTCAAAAACCTTGTTGCCGACAGGTTATCGGCCAGAGGATCGGCAGCGACAGCTATAGGACCTTCTCCTACATTGACTTTATCTATCTCCTGATAGGTAGATACGTCAATGACAGATACATTATTTGATCCATAATTTGTCACGAATATCATCTCTTTCTCAGGAGAGGGGCTCACAACAACTATGCCTTCAGGCTCTCTGCCGAACCTTATCGGGATTTCAACCTCCACCTTATTCGTTGTAGGATCAATGACTGATATGCTGTTAGAGCCCGAATTTGCCACATATACCCTTACATGCTCTTTCGTCCGGCTCGCTGCAATGCCTCTCGGCTTTTTTCCAACCAGTATTGTTGCGACTATCTCCCCTGATTGTCTGTTTATGACAGAAACATTATTTGAGCCTTCATTTGTTACATAGACAAGCAAAGCGCTCAGTTCAGGAACCTGGCCTTTTACAGTAAATACAGGATTAAAGAGGTATCCATCTGTAACCGAGGCATCTGCATCCCATTTTAAAAATAATGAGGTGTTCTGGCCTTTTCTCAACATAATGTCAATATCTACAAAATATTCCGGTTGCAGCGCCAGATTTGCCGCTTTGTCCTTTTTCTTCATTAATGCCTGCTTTATCATCAAACGCATCTTCTTGTACCTTCCCTCAGGCAGATACTTCTCGCTCAGTCTTATCTGACGGCCTGTCGCAGCGATTGAGTTTATGCTCACCGGTACACTCATGACTTCCCGGTATGTTCCGTCCTCTGCCATAATATTGACCGATAGAAGGTCAAAAGTAATATCAGATATAGTTTTATCAGGGCCGTTCAGAAGGATGGTTATCTGGCCGTCTGACCGTCCATATGAAATTTCAGGAGGCTCTCTGTGTTCCTGAACCGAACTGCAACCAATAAAAACAATAAACAGTAAACAGTAAACAGCATATTGCGACATTTTTTTGAAGATGATGCTATTCATTTATTTGAAACACCTGTATTCTGTTATTGAAAATATCTGCAACGAATATCCTGCCGGCAGAATCGACAGCAATATCCTTCGGGTGCTGAAACCACCCTTCTCCCCAGCCAAGGCCCCCGAATTCAGACAGGTATTTGCCGTCTTTACCATAAACAGACACTGTGTGGCGCATATAATCCACTACATACATCTTGCCCGTACGGTTATCAACAGCCACTGCCTGCGGCCGGCTTAACTTGCAGGTGCTTCCTCCCTTTTCTCCGAATTTAAACAGGAATTTCCTGTTCTCATCATATACATAAATATGCCCTTCTTCTTCACTGACTATATATATCCTGCCTGTTTCGTCCAATATCACATTATTTAATTTTACTTTCCTCTCCTCATCCTCTACAGTTAACAAGTCAAGAAATTTTCCATTGTTGTTTAGGATGACAATCCCAGGAAAATATGAAGAAGCCGCATATATATTCCCATTTTTATCAACAGCCATACGATAAGGCACAAACGACTCAGCGCCTTCGAACCCTTCTATATATATGTCATGTACCCATTTAAAACACACATTGTATACTGATATCCTGTGCCTCGGGATATCCTTTGTAGCGCTCTGGGCAATATACAGATTGCCCTCAGCATCTATAGTCAGTCCCTGCGGCGTTTCTATGTCATTTTTTCTGCTAAGCGTAAAGATTGGGAACAGGTCTTTAGTATAAATTATTATGCTGGTCTGATTAATAACGTAGAGCTCATTTCTGAAAGGTTCTGCATACACAAAAGAAGGGAATGCTAATTTATTGCCTTCCTCGTCTTCACTGATACTGTCATAATATTTTACAGGTATTTCATTCGATTCGGCTTTCAGTGTAAAAGGCAATAAAACAGCAAGG
>Ga0194126_10000401_pt1 | contig 72285 bp, 70 predicted proteins | sample TA2KigC150mmetaG_FD_148641 | JGI IMG/M metagenome (GOLD analysis project Ga0194126, IMG submission 148641) | Freshwater microbial communities from Lake Tanganyika, Tanzania - TA2015035 Kigoma Deep Cast 150m | ecosystem: Environmental > Aquatic > Freshwater > Lake | place: Tanzania: Lake...
TATCTCACCGAAGCCTGTGACGCAGCCAACTGGGGACGGCCAGCCCCATCCCTACTCCAAGGCGGTGCTGCAATTGCGGGATAGAAGCTTAGCCTCTACCCCTGAACGGTTACCTTTGATCTTATAGTTGTCAGCCATCTTCGACCTCCAGCACGTTTTGCTGGACAATGATACCACAATGGCTCACAACTTGGAAACACTAAACTCTAACTGCACAGGTCGCAAAGTTTTACTCATCGCCGGGAAACCCTCAAACACTAATGGTTCAAAATTCAAGCTCTTGACCACTCGAGTCGCGATTTCCCGATCATATTCTAATTCCTCGATCGCGGAACTGATGAATACCTTTATCTTGCCCATCTAACTCCCTCCTCACGATTTCCTTCAGAATTCTCTTTCTATCATGTATTCAGCCCAGATAGACAACAATTCTTTATATCTTGACGATGGAATATTGTCCAGGTACACGATTGCGTCTCTAACGCATGACTTGGCTAGATCACGTGTTTGCTCAATACCTCCCAGTTCTCTGAGCAGACTAATCGCTTGTTCTACTTCTTTCTCCGTTGCGCGCTCATTACCAAGAATACTTAGTAATGCTGCTTTTTGCCTTTCAGTTGCGTTTCTCAGCGCGTAGTAAACTATTGTTGTCAGTTTGCCTTCTCGGATATCTGAACCGACTGACTTGCCGAGTAACTTTTCGTCTCCAACAACACCTAAAATATCATCCTGCAGTTGAAATGCCGTGCCGCATTTGCTTGCGAAGGTAGATAGTGATCTAACCAGATCATGGTTTGCATCACATGTACTAAGTCCTATCATGGCTCCAGCGCGCCCAGCGAATTCATAGAGGACGCCTGTCTTTTTCCACAGCATTTCAACGATTAGGGTCTCGTCAAGCGCTTCTACAGGCTGCTTAGCATACTGTATATCTAACGTCTCTCCTTCAACCAGGGTGCACTGCACATTCATCTTTAGATCATTGATCAGATACAAGACAATCGCTGGATCCAGGCCTTGCTTTTGGTAGAGCTCACACAAAAGAGAAGTTGCCCAACCTTGCTGAATATCTCCTGCTAGAATGCCAATAGAAAGACCATAGTGTTGCGCGTCATCCTCATTATAACCATATTCTTCTATGGCTTTGATACGAAACTTCTCGTGGACTGTAGGGCTCCCGCGTCTCTTTCCATCTTTGTCTATAATGTCGTCATGGACCAAGGTCCACGTGTGATATACCTCCACAGCAGCTGCTGCGGGAATTGCCTGATTTTCGTCTCCGCCGACCGCACCGCATGAAAACAGCAACACTGCAGGGCGTAGGGATTTGCCCACGATGTTAATGTAGCTATATACTGCATCATAAATGTGGTTTGGAGATAAATATTTGCCATATTCGGGAGACGTTAGATAGCTGTATATTATACGCCCTATCCTTAGAAGTTCCTCTTCCAAGATCGCCTTTTTACGTTTGAAGTCCACTTTCATAGGTCACTCCTTTCGGTCACATTATACAATACTTAGTTTGATTTGGCAACCACTCAAGTGTGCTCCTCTCGATCAGGAACAATGTCACCATTTCTAGCTTTCCTCGGCTTCTTCTTGAAGCCATAGTTCCTTCAGTTCTCTCAAGGCCCCGTCTCGATAGCCTTCTGCAGCCTTCTGAGCGTAATGGCGGGCTCCAGTGTCCTCCAAAATGTCCGGGGCACGGTGCATATCCTTTGGCGAAATGGCTTCTTTGTGGGATTGCTCCTAAAACGCTTTCAACAGGGGAGCGCTCTTAAGCTCCTGGACGTTTCTCGCGCCAATGCAGAACATGGCCGTGCGCAGTTGCTCCAGGATTTCCCGTACCTTTTCTCCCACCGCTTCGGGAGAGACGGTGGCTGGCTTCAGGAAGGGGGTGGCCAGGGCTACAGCGTCGGCGCCCAGGGCGATGGCTTTGGCGGCCTCCACCCCGGTGCGAATGCCTCCGCTGGCGATCAGGGTCACTCCGGGAGCGGCACGCCGCACCATCTGGATGGATTCGGCGGTGGGGATGCCCCAATCGGCGAAGGCGGCAGCGATGCGGCGAGCGGTCTCGCTCTCGGCGCGGTGCATCTCCACCTCGCTCCAGGAGGTGCCCCCAGCTCCAGCCACGTCTATGGCGGCCACGCCGCAGTCCGCCAGCCTGCGAGCTACCTCCTCGGAGATACCCCAGCCCACCTCTTTGACGATCACCGGCACAGATAGTTTCCGGCAGACCTCCTCGATCTTGGCCAGCAGCCCGGAGAAGTCGGTATTGCCCTCCGGCTGGAGAGCCTCCTGTAATGGGTTCAGGTGTAGAATCAGGCCATCGGCCCGGATCATCTCCACCGCTCGCTGGCAATGCTCGACGCCGTAGCCATAGTTCAACTGCACCGCGCCCAGGTTAGCCAGGAGCAGGATGTCGGGAGCCACGGCTCGCACCTGATAGGTGTGGGACAGACTGGGCTCTTCCAGGGCTGCTCGCTGCGAGCCGATACCCATGCCCAGACCAAGAATCTGCGCCGCCAGGGCCAGGTTCTTGTTGATGGTCTCGGCCTCCTCGGTGCCGCCAGTCATAGAGGAGATGATCAAAGGCGCCCTCAGGGCCTTGCCCAGCAGGGTGGTGGAAAGGTCAACGTGGTCACGGTTTATCTCTGGCAGAGCCTGATGAACGAAGTGGTATCTTTCCAGACCCGTGGTTAAGTTGCGAAATCGCACATCTTCTTCCAGGGAGATGCGCAGGTGTTCCGTTTTGCGCTGATTGTGCATAAGGGGGGACCTCCGCAACTTTTCACCGCCAACGGTGTTTAAATGAATAGGCCAACTATGCAATATTACCAGCGGTGACGATTCTTGTCAAATGCGTTCTTGACTATCTGCACCAAGACTGGTAAAATAGGGGCCAATTACAATCATCCAGGAGGTGAAAGAATGTCGGTATTCGAGGATGTAAAGGCTATCATCGTCGAGGTGCTGGGTGTTGACCCGGAGAAAGTCACCCCTGAGGCCAGCTTCCGCGAGGACCTGGAGGCCGATTCCCTCGACCTGGTGGAGCTGATCATGGCCTTCGAGGACAAGTTCGGCGAAGAGATTCCCGACGAGGACGCCCAGCAGATCACCACTGTCGGGGAGGCGGTGGCCTACGTGGAGAAGCGCATGGCCGGGGCCGGATAGCGGGCCTGGGGGTCTAAAAAGCCAAAGTTGGTTGGACAGGGGCAATGAGCTATTTGCCTCTAATTAAGTGCGCCTTGGCGCACTTGAGCTCGTGGCATGGGGATGGAAATCCCCATGTCTTCTTCTTTAGCTGAGGGCTAGAGGGGACACGACAAGTGTCCCCTTTTTTATTTCACGATACCCCGCTTTCGATGTCCCGCAGTTATAGATGTCCTGCAGTTGTACTGCTTATAGATGTCCCGCAGTTGTACTGCGGGACTGGCCCACTCACCAGGAGCAGCTCGCGGAGTCCAGCTCCGCGAGATCAGGGCGATCCTTGAGAGTTTGACATCTCTCGACAACCAATGTAGAATGAATTCAAGATATGATAATCCACGACAGGAGAAATCAAAATGAAAAGCAGAACTATTGTGATCCTATTAGCGACCGCCGCCATCCTGGCTCTAGTTTGGGCTGCAGGCAGCACCGTTGCCAGCCCGCCGAGGGAGGAGCCAGGCGATGAGAAGGTCACCATTAGTGGGATTAGTGTTAGTGGAACCGTGGCCACCAAGATCAGCTACCAGGGGCGACTGACAGATGCCAACGGCAGTCCGGTGGCTGATGGGACCTACACCATGCAGTTTCGGCTCTACGACGCCCGAAGTGGTGGCACCATGCTCTGGGACAGTGGCTCCCAGAACGTGCAGGTGTACGACGGGCTGTTCAACGTCGAGCTGGGGGTGGACCCGTCTCACTTCAACGGCCAGGCGCTATGGCTGGAGACGAAGGTAGGCGCCGAGACGCTCTCGCCGCGGCGAGAGCTGTTGCCCGTGCCCTACGCCCTGAGCCTCGTGCCCGGGGCAGACGTAGTCGGCACAGTTGGCGGAGGCAGCGCCCTGGCTGGCGCGAACATGAGCTCCGCAGAGGGGAGCATGGGCGTGCTCGGCTATGCCCTCGCCACCAACGGCGAAACCTACGGCCTCTACGGCAAGAGCGACTCCTCTGATGGCGTGGGCGTGTTCGGCCTGGCCACCGCTGCCAGCGGCACTACCTACGGCGTCAAGGGCCAGAGCGACTCCACCGCTGGCAGAGGCGTGCTCGGCTATGCCACCGCTGCCAGCGGCACCACCTACGGCGTCAAAGGCCAGAGCGACTCCCCTGATGGCACGGGCGTGTACGGCTATGTCACTGCCACCAGCGGCGAGACCGACGGCGTCTGGGGCAAGAGTGAATCCACCGCTGGCACAGGCGTGTGGGGCCTGGCCACGGCCACCAGCGGCACTACCTACGGTGTCTTCGGCGAGAGCAAGTCCACCTCCGGGCGTGGCGTGGTCGGCATTGCCAGCGCCAGCAGCGGTACCACCTATGGCGTCAGGGGCGTCAGCTATTCGCCCAGTGGCTACGGCGTCTACTACGTTGGCGGGCTGGGCGGCACCGGCACCAAATCGGCCATCGTCCCGACCCAGGACTATGGCTGGCGTAAACTCTACGCCGTGGAAAGCCCCGGCAACTTCTTCGAGGATTTCGGCCAGGGGCAACTGGCTAACGGACAGGCTACCGTGACCATTGACCCCATCTTCGCCCAGACGGTCAACCTCACCGAGACCTACTATGTCTTCCTGACACCTGTCGGGGATACGCCGGTCCTCCTGTTTATCACCGAGAAAACGCCCACCACCTTCACCGTGCGAGGTGTGACCCTGGACGGCCAGCCGGCCAAGGGGGCCTTCGACTATCGTATCGTGGCCAAGCGCCTGGGCTATGAAAACCTGCGCCTGGAGCCGACTGAGGATCCCCATCTAGCCGTAGAAACGCGCCTGGAGCCAGCCGAGGAGCTCGAGCTGGCGGAGAAGAGCGAATTGGAGGCAGAGCGATGAGTAAGAGCCTATCTGAAAACCGCTCAGGAGGGGCGTCCTCGCCCCGTCCGACGGCGAGGACGCCATCGGATAGCAGGAGAGCAGTGAACAAGCGAAAGATAGCGGTGCTAACCGTCGCCCTGCTCTGCGGTTTGCTCGTGGTGGGGGGTGGAGTCTGGGCCCTGGCCTCGGCCAGCCATGCCATCAACTGGGACGTCATCGGCGGCGGGGGAGGGTCCATCAGCTCGGCCAGCTACGCCGTGAACAGCACTGTGGGCCAGCCGGCCATCGGCCCATCAGGCAGCGCCAACTACCGCCTGGGGGCAGGATACTGGTACGTGGTGGCGGTGCCAACTCCACCGCCGGAGTACAAGGTCCACCTGCCCATCGTCGTGAAGAAGAGGTATCCGTAGAGGTATCTGCTCAGACTGTCATTGCGAGGCGCGCAGTTTGCGCCGAAGCAATCCCCAACTTGGTGGCGGGAGATTGCTTCGCTTCGCTCGCAATGACGCAATAGAGAGCCAAACAGGGAGGAGGACAGTGGTAACGATCAAGAGGGATCGCTGCGGGTATTGCGGCGCCTGTGTGGGCGTTTGTCCTGTGGGGGCCATCGAGTTGGCGGAGACGCGCCTGCTCGTCAACGAAGCGTGTGTTGACTGCGGGTTATGCCTGGCGGCCTGCCCGGTTGGAGCTTTGAAATCGTCAGACGAAGCTGAGACTGAGGCGGTTCCTCTCCGACGGCGCTACGACGTGGTGGTCGTGGGGGCGGGGCCAGGCGGATCGGTAGCGGCGCGGGAATCGGCGGAGCTGGGCCTCTCGGTGTTGCTGCTGGAGAAACGCCAGGAGGTCGGCTCGCCGGTGCGCTGCGCGGAGGGAATGGCGCACGACTTGCTGGTGCCCTTCATCGAGCCAGACCCGCACTGGATCTCGGCTGAAGTGAGCAAGGCAGAGATCACGGTTATCGGCGATGGAACAACGGCTACCAGGCAAGCCGAGGGGGGCAGGGGCTACGTCCTGGAGCGGCGCGTCTTCGACCGCGTCCTGGCCGAGGAGGCCGCCAAGGCCGGAGCTCAGGTGATGGTCAAGACGGCGGCGACAGGGCTGTTGCTGGAGGATGGCGTGGTGCGGGGCGTGGTCGCTCAGGGGCCCGCCGGGTCTATGGAAATCGAATGTGCGATAGTCGTTGGCGCTGATGGCGTGGAGTCGCAGGTGGGCCCCTGGGCCGGGCTGGACACCACCTTGCCCTTGAAAGATGCGATGGCCTGCGCCCAGTACCTGCTGGCGGGTATCGAAATTGACCCAGCGTGCTGTTATTACTACGTAGGCCAGGAGGTGGCCCCGGGCGGCTACGCCTGGGCCTTCCCCAAAGGGGAGGGCAAGGCCAACGTGGGCCTGGGCGTCCAGGCCGATTTAGCAACAGACTCGGCCCTGAATTACCTCACCCATTTCATCGAGGGCCAACCCCACCTGGCGCAGGGCAGCCCGGTGACCCTGGTGGTCGGTGGCGTGCCGGTGGGGCCGCCGCTTCCCTGCCTGGTGGCCAATGGGCTGATGCTGGTAGGCGATGCTGCCCGCCAGGTGGACCCCCTGACCGGCGGTGGGATCGCCAACGCCATGCTGGCCGGCCGCCTGGCGGCTGAGGTGGCAGCACAGGCTGTCGCGGCCAGCGACACCTCGGTTGCGGCTTTGGCTCTGTACGAAGAGCGCTGGACGGCCAGTCGAGGGCGCAAGATGGCGCGCAACTATCGCCTCAAGGAGCGCTTCGGCTCCGGCGAGCGAACCTCGCCGGACTTTCTACGCCTTTTCATGGTGGCGGTGGGAGGGATCTGATTTCCGTATTGCGTATTGCGTATTGCGTAGTGCGTATCCCGTTACGCAATACGCACCACGCAATACGTTTTCTGCCAAGAGCTCGAATCCTGGCCACTACTTAAATAAGGAGGAGCGTATCATGTCTACAATTGGCGTCTTAACAGACAGTTGTGCCAGCATCCCCGAGAAGTTGATCGAGGAGTTGAGCATCCAGGTCGTGCCTTATTACATCCACAGGGGCAAAGAAACCCTGCGCGACCTGGTGGACGTGCAGCGGGAGGAGTTCTTCCGCTGGCTGGCTACCGCCAGCGAGCTTCCCAAGACGGCCAACCCCAGCGCTGGCGACTTCCTGGAAGCCTACAAAGGGCTGGCCGAGAGGGCAAAGGAGATTGTTTCCATTCACATGACCTCGTGGGGCAGCGGGGCTTACCAGGCGGCTACAGTGGCCAAAGAGATGCTGGCCCAGAGCCATCCCGACGTGCGGGTGGAGGTTATTGATTCTCGCCAGACCTCCCTCTGTTATGGCTGGATGGCCATCGAGGCAGCACGGGCGGCCCTGGCCGGTCAGGGCTTAGACGAGATTGTGCAGTTGATCAAAGAGATGATCCCCGTCACCAGGATGATCCAGACGGCCGACACCCTGCGCTATCTCTACATGGGGGGGCGCATCGGCAAGGCCCAACACCTGGTGGGCTCGCTTCTCAACATCAAGCCCCTCATCGGCATGGAGGATGGGGTCATCGTCCCTCTGGGACAGGCTCGTAGCCGGCTGGGAGCTTATCGCAAGATAGTGAGCATGATGGAGGAAGACGTTGGTCACGAGGGCCAAGTGAAGGTGGCCTTTGTGCACGCTGCGGCCCTGGAGGAAGTGGAAAAGCTGCGGAGCATGGTGGAGGAGCGGCTGACCTGCGTGGAGGTACTGATGGCGGAGCTTTCGCCAGCCCTGGGCGTCCACACCGGCCCTGGCACAGCGGGGGTGTGCTATTTTCCTGTGTAGAGCGTCGCAAGACGGGAATCCGGGTATGCAGTCCTACACCCTGAACGCTGTAGCTTCACCCAGGCCACACCGTTCAGGGTGTGGTATCTCCCAACCCACACTGTTCAGGGTGCAGAGGTTGCTTTCCGTTGTATACTATTGGCGAGATGAGTGAGGGAAAAAGCGCGATTCGACATCCCATCAGTTGCATCGTGTTGGCGGGGGGAGAGGGCAAGCGGCTGGGCACCGATAAGGCTTTTCTCAAGATAGGCAGTCGGGTGCTTATCGAGGGCATTGTGGAGGAAATGGCCCGAATCGGCGACGAAGTGATCATCGTCACTAATTCTCCTGAGAAGTACGATTATCTGGAGACAAGATTGGTGGGCGATATCTATCCTGGCACAGGAGTTCTGGGGGGAATCTACTCCGGGCTCAGGGCCGCACAGAGCGATTACGGCCTGGTGGTGGCCTGTGACATGCCCTTTCTAAATCTCAAGCTCTTACGTTATATGATCCTCTTGTCCCCCGGTTACGACGTGGTCATCCCCAGGATCGGAGAGCTGACAGAACCATTGCACGCCATCTACTCGAAACGATGCCTCCAGTCCATTGAGCGCCTATTAGCAACTGGCAGCCTCAAAATCATTGATTTCTTCCCTGAGGTGCGAGTGCGCTACGTCGAAGAGCAGGAGATAAAACTATTCGACTCCCAGTGCCTTTCGTTTTTTAACATCAACACGCCTGCCGATTTGGAAAGAGCCAGGAGCTTGGCGGGGGAAAGGTGATGGCCATGGCTAGCCGGAAGCTGGTCTATAGCCATTATACTGCCAATGGTGTGACAAGTCGGGAGAAGGAGGTGGTGCGGGAAGTCCTCGTGACGGTGTACGTCAATGGAACAAAGTGGATCACCTTCTTCTGCACTCCCCAAAACCCGAGAAATGCGGCGTGCATACCTCAGCCCCCCCAGCCCCCCAATTCTGGGGGTGAAGGTCGTTCCCCCCAAAGTTGGGGGGTTAGGGGGGCGTCTCTCCGCCGAGATGCTGAACAAGGCGGTCAGGATGCAGGTGGCCGTGTTGGTCTCCCGCACCTCGCCCACGGATCTGGCGGTGGAGATGGCCAAAGCCTGGGGCATCACCCTCCTAGCCCCCCCAAAGTTGGGGGGAAGGGGGGGTGGTGAGCAAATGCAGGTCTACAGCGGTGAGGAACGAGTAACCAGGAATCAGGGAAGATCACTGATTCCCTGATCGCTGAGCAGCAATAGGGCCAAGCCGCAAAACATCGCTGGCAGGCTGGCCTCGTTCGTCCAGCACCGAGGCTCGGACTCCCTCTAGGTAGGTATACATCCCCGTCAGCACCCAGTACTCACCGGCCGGGGCGTCGGGCGCAATCGGGATGTCGAACCAACTGACGATCACGTCCCCTTGCCTCCACTGACCGGCGGGGTAGCCAGGACCATCCTTCTGTCCCCACCTTTGCCCCTCATCGTCAATCAGATGATTGAAGAAGTGATAGCCTGCGTCGGGCACTGCCCGCACCGTCCAATAGAGTGCTAGACGCAGGTCACCCCCTGGACTGACCTCTCCGCCCACATCGTAGCCCAAGATGTCCACGCCGTTGTCCAGGGCGGCGGGCGTGTCCCCACCCGCTAAAGATGCCTTGATGGAAGCCAGGGACCCGGCATCGGAGCGGTAAAACCTGAAAGCACCTGGTCCGCCGCGCAGACTGATCCTCTCGTTGATGATCTCTTGCGCATAATCATCCAGCACGGAGATGGCGGGATTGTCGCCGGGAGCCAGGAGATAGAGAGCGTCCGCGCGCGGGAAGACCAGCGCCTCCTGATAGTTTATAAAGCGAGGGTTCATCTCAGGCTGGAGGAGGAAGTCAAAGATGGCCGGGGTTTCGTGCCAGGCGGGCACGTCGCCCTCCGAGAGAATCAGCACTTGCGCCCCCTCAGTCAAACGCTTCAAGGACTTTGTCGCCTGGAGGTAGTATTTCACCGGCAGGCCGTGCCCCCCGCTAGTGTCGTTACGGTCCACGAAGCTGTAAAAGGCCTCCGTCAGGTGCACCTGCCAGAGAACCAGGCCGAGGATCAGAACCACGAGGGAGATTGGCAGAATCCTGCCGGCGAGAAAGCGTACCAACGGCGAGGGTTTCAGGCTATTGGCCAGAGAGTTGATCCAGTCGAGCATCCTGACCACGAAGACGCCGATGATGATGAACTGCACCGGATACAGCAGGATGAAATAGTGCGGGTGCACGGGCGTCGTGTGTCGGACGTAGAACAGCACGGGCAGCAGTAGCCAGGACAGCAGGATCGTAGACTTCGCCACCTCATCGGAAACCCCCTCCTTGCGTCCACAGTACCATCCTTTGAGAGCCTGCCAGGCCAGAAAGGCGCTACCGCCGAGAAAGAGCCAGGTCTGAATGGCGTTGAGCCAGGTGAAGCCCACAATCTCAGCAAGAAACTCCTCGAAGGATGCACCTGCCAGGGCATGGTAGCCCTGGCCAGCGATGATCTGAGTGGCATATTGCGCGGACTTTAAGTCGAAGGCGGCAGGTCCTCTCGATACCTCGATGAAAGTCCTGAGGTTGGTCCAGCCGTGGGTGGCGTCGTAATAGATGTATGGCGTGAAGATCAGCCCGAAGACGAGCAGACCGACCAACAGGGGAGCGAGGCTAATCCTGGATCTGAAAACCAGAAGAAGCGAGGCGACCAGGGGAATGAGGGCCAGAGCCGAAAGGTGGAGTTGAATCAGACAGGCCAGCCACAGGAAGACCAGGATCAGTTGCCTGGGCTTGCGTTTGACTATCGTCGAGAAAACTGCTGCGAAGAACAGCCCGACGAACGGAGGCAGCAGATCCTGGGCCCATATCTTACGCGAATAGAAGACCGCCCAGGGACTGACGGCGAAGAGCAGAGTGGCGATCAGGGCGGCTTTCTCCCCAAAGTGCTCCCTGGCCAGGAGATAGCAGCCCAGCACGGCCCCAACATTAAACAGGGCGATGAAGCCAGCGATGACGGCGGGGTTCTTGGAGAGCGAGACGGGGATGGCCGTCAGGTAGATGAAGAGCGGTGGATTGGCTGCCCCGACCGACGAGCCGATGCCTACCAGTGGCGGACGGCCGCTGGCCAGAAACTCAGCCGCCTTGCTGCAAACGTGGGCTTCGTCCAGCTTGAACTCCGTCAGTTCCAGGTTGCTCAGGCGCAGATAGGCGGCCAGGAGCATGATCGCCATCAGAGCAAGCCTGGACGCAGTTACCTCTCTCATCCTAACCCCTTTCTCACAGCAGCCTCCTGGCTCCGTACTTACAACACGGCAGATCAACATACTGTCTATTATATCAGAGAAATCTGCTCCTGTCCACATATGAGCGGCTTAGATTCCCCGGTTTCCAGGCTGAAAGGGCTTTCAGCTTGAGATAGGTAGCACTCTAGAACCTGTACCAAACCTTAACAACTTCTTCATCATCTCTTTACCTTTTTTTGGTACAATAGAGACGGGTTAGGAGAGAGCTAACCCAAATTCCAGCGAGAGGGGAGGTGAACAAATGACCAAGAAGAGACTTGCCGTGCTGGGCGGGGTGGCGCTGATCGTGGTGTTAGTGGCTAGCCTGGCTGGAGCGGCGTTTGTATTCGCCGATGAGCCCACACCCACACCCACCCCCAAGACCTATGGCTGGGGCTGTGGCTTCGGTTTTGGCCGAGGTCTCGGGCAGGCGGGGCTGGAGGCTGCCGCTGAGCTTCTCGGCATGACCGCCGATGAGCTGTCCACCCAACTGTGGGGCGGCAGGACGCTGGCCGACCTGGCCGACGAGGCCGGTGTGGACCTGCAGACCCTGCGGGACGCAGTAGAAGCGGCGAACCAGGCGGCTATGGAGGCTGCCGTGCGGGACGCTATCGCGCAGGCCCTGGAGAACGGGTACATCACCCAGGAGCAGGCCGACTGGCTGCTGGAGGGGCTGGACAAAGGCTTCTTCCCCCTGGGCCGTGGCTTCGGCTTCGGGCGTGGCATGATGGGTGGTTTCGGGCACAGGATGAGGGGTGGCTTCGGCGGATTCGCTCCGCAGCGGGCCCCGTCCGTGGCGCCGAGTTCCTCCTCGCTCTAACGGCGCTGTAGTGTTATCCGCCCTGCGGTCGGTCGAGGAGGGCCGGCCGCGCCAATGAGGGGAGCGAAGTGTCCGCCTTGCTCCCCTCTTCCATTTGCGTGAGCTGCAGCGAGAGGTGAAAGCAGATGGATCTATCCATCGTCATTCCCCTCTACAACGAGGCGGAGAATGTAGGGCCACTTTACGCGCAACTAAAGACCACTCTGGAGAGGGTAGGCCGAGAGTATGAGATCATCATTGTAGACGATGGAAGTACGGACGGGAGCCCCAATGTCCTCAAGAGGCTACATGAACGCGACATACGCCTCAAGGTGATCCGCTTCCGCCGTAACTTCGGGCAGACGGCGGCCTTCGCCGCTGGCTTCGATCACTTCCAAGGCCAGGTGGTGATCACCATGGACGCCGACCTCCAGAATGACCCCGCCGACATCCACTTGCTCGTGGAGAAGATCGAGGAGGGGTACGACGTGGTCAGCGGCTGGCGGCTGCCCCGCCAGGACCCCTTCCTAACCCGCCGTCTCCCTTCGATGATCGCTAACTGGCTCATCTCCCAGGTCACCGGGGTGCACCTGCACGACTACGGCTGCTCGCTGAAGGCCTATCGCCGTGAGGTGGTGAAGAATGTTCAACTCTACGGTGACTTGCACCGCTTTATCCCCGCTATCGCCAACTGGATGGGGGTCTCGGTGGCGGAAGTGCCCGTGCGCCACTACCCTCGGCGATTCGGCAGGTCCAAGTATGGCCTCTCCCGCGCCTCCAGGGTGCTGCTAGACCTCCTGACCGTCCGCTTCCTGCTGAGCTATTCCACCAGGCCCATCCACATCTTCGGTGGACTGGGGCTGATCAGCTTCGCCATGGGCATCGGCTTGGGAGGGTATCTATCCTTCGCCAAGTTTGCCCTCGGCCAGGACATTGGCGACCGGCCGCTGCTCCTCCTGGCGATACTACTGATGGTGCTGGGCGTGCAGTTGATCAGCATAGGGCTCTTAGGGGAGCTGGTGGTGCGTACTTACTACGGGGCGTTGCACAAGCCCATCTATGCGGTGAGAGAAGTACTAGATTAAGGGCAGGGCGGGGAGCTCGCTGAGACGGAGAGGCACCTCTACGATGACCGCATCCTGTTGGAGTCTTTGATAATCGTGGAGAGTGGGAGGAAGTAGCCCTGAGATGGATACGGATTACAAGGTCTTCACCCACCTGCTGGACAATGAGGGTCACATCGTCGGCCAACATGATGGGCTTCCCGGCAATGGTTTCAGGCTTACCGATGTCCTAGCAGCCTTCTTTGCCCTGGGCATTGTCTACGACGTGGCCACGTCCCTATTCGAGAAGCCTGAGTGCTACACTAGAAACCATGCCAATGGGACAGATTAATCAAAGCAAGGTGGTCAACTTTGTCGCGATAGGACTGCTGGGGCTGATGTTTGTCCTGATGGTATCCAGCGCCCGTTTGAAGTCTCCGACCATGGACGAGCAAAACCACATCGCGCGGGGGTACGCCTACCTGCGCACCGGCGACCTGCGCCTGAATGTGCCCCATCCGCCCCTGATCAATACCCTGAGTGCCGCCCCACTGTTGCTTTTGCCTGATCTCAAACTGCCCACCGACAGTCCCAACTGGGAGCACGCCCACACCATTACCTTCGCTACCCAGTTTCTCTGGCACACCAACGACAACGCCGATCAGATCCTGCTGGTGGCCCGTCTGCCCATCATGCTGCTGGCCATCCTGCTGGGCTGCTTCGTCTTCGGGTGGGCCAGGGAACTCCACGGGCCGCTGGCTGGCCTCCTGGCCCTGGGCCTCTACGTTTTCGACCCCAATATCCTGGCCCACGGCCGCCTGGCGACCACCGATCTGGGCGTGACCTGTTTCCTGTTTATGGCCGTCTATTGTTTCTGGCGCTGGCTAAACCATCCTACGTGGCCGCGGTTGGTAGCAGCCGGTTTCACTCTGGGGTTGGCGCTGGCATCTAAATACTCAGCCCTGGTGCTGATGCCTATCCTGCCGCTGATCGGATTGGCGTACATCTTGATCAACAGGCAGGGTGAGGGGAGAGAAGATAGCACCATCGTGCAGCGGACGTGGGATCTGGGGGTTGCTGTGGGTCTCATGTTTGCGTTGGCGGGCCTGGTGGTCTGGGCAGTGTACGGCTTCGAGGTAGGGCCACTGGTGGAGGGAGGGATCCAGGTGCCGATCCCTACCTACGTCAGGGGCTTGCAGGGGGTTTTCCGTCACCTGGAGAGGGGCCACCTGGCCTTCTTACACGGCGACTACTTCACCGCGGCACGATGGGATTTCTTCCCCGTCGCTTTTGTCATCAAGACCCCTCTGCCAACGCTGATCCTGCTGTGCATTTCACTGGTCTGGATGGTGAAACAGCGGGCCTGGCGGTCGGCCTATCCCTTGATGCTGCCCGTCCTGGTCTACCTGGCCATCAGTCTCAGTAGCAAATCCCTGAACATCGGCTATCGCTACATTCTGCCCGTGCTGCCATTTCTCTTCGTTTTCGCCAGCGGAGTTGCGCGTAGTATCGAGTTCCGCAACCGACCACGCCTGGCGGCCTGTTCGCTACTGGCGGTCTGGTACCTGGTCGGCAGTGTGCGCATTTACCCGCACTATCTGGCCTACTTCAACGAGCTGGTCGGCGGGCCGGATAACGGCTGGCACTATCTGGTGGATTCTAATATGGATTGGGGACAGGACCTGAAGGGGCTGAAGAGGTACATGGAGCGGGAGGGCATCGAGGAGGTGTACCTGAGCTGGTTCGGGAGCACCTATCCGGACGCTTACGGCTATGACATCCCTCACCGTCTGTTGCCCAGCTATATCTACTATCCGGGGCAGGTCACGGGGGTGGCTTTCAATCCTCTTCGGCCTGCGCCGGGAGTGTACGCCATCAGCGCAACCAACCTGCAGGGGGTGTACTTATCGGACCACGACCTCTTCGCGTGGTTCCGGGAACGGCAGCCGGTGGCCAAGATTGGATACTCCATTTTCATCTACGAGGTGGGCCAAGAGGAAGTGGAAGCCGCCCAGGCGGTGATCTGCCTGTCGAACGTACGCCTCAACGAATTGGACTCTGAGGCGCGGGCGCTCACAGTAGAGAGGGAAGCAATACAACTCAGATGGTTTGACCATCGAACTAGCTTTCTCCTACCTCCTGAGGGGCAGGAGGTGAGCTACGTCGTCCCCCGGGTCTTCCCTTTCTCAACCGACCTCCAGCAGCGGTTTCAGCACGACAGCGAGCTGCGGCACGTTTCCGAGGACGGGTCTTACACCGTCTACAGGTTGGCGAGCCGCGACGCGCTGGCTGAGAAGCTGGCTGCTGTGCAGCAGAACTCAGCTATCTACTGGAGCCCGGCCATCGGGTTCGTGCCTGGGGACCCGCAGGAATGGCGACACTCCCTCGCGCCGCCGGTCAACTTTAACCATCAGGTGGCTTTCCTGGGCTACGAGTACATACCGGCAGAGCCGGGCGCCATCGAACTTCTCACTTATTGGCAGGTTCTACAGGCGGCGGACCCGCCGTTAGCCATCTTCGTTCATCTGCTGGATGCCCACAGCGCGGTGGTGGGGAGCTACGATGGCTTGAGTGTCCCGCCGACGAGCTGGGAGCCGGGCGACGTTTTCATCCAGTGGCACAGCCTGCCGGTCGAGCCGGACATGCCGGCGGGGGAGTATCAGGTGGAGTTGGGCTTCTACTCACCGGCCACCATGCAACGGCAGCCCATCTTTCAGGAAGGCCAGGCCATAGCTGACCGACTGCTCCTGTCGCCCATTCAGATGCAGGACAGTGCTCAGGACAACGGTTGAAGCCTTGCTCCACTCTTCCATTTGCCTGAGCCGTGGTTGACAGGTCGCAAAGCCTATGTCCAAGTTCAATCTTTATCGAGCTTTCATCGTGTCTTCATCAAATCTTTACAAGAGTCTGCTATAATAAAGTCGTGGGAGGAAAGGCCATGTCTGACAGGTCACTGATTGAGATACGCGACATTACCAAGATTTACCGCATGGGCGGTGACATCGAAGTTCATGCTCTGCGCGGGGTCTCCATGCAGATAGAGGAAGGCGAGTTGCTGTCTATCATGGGGCCGTCCGGTTCCGGCAAGTCCACCATGATGAACGTGCTGGGCTGCCTGGATCAGCCGACGTCAGGAGAATATTACCTGGACGGCGTGGACGTGAAGCGGCTGAACGACAACGCCCTGGCCGAGATCCGCAATCGCAAGATCGGGTTTGTGTTCCAGACCTTCAACCTGTTGCCCCGCATGACGGCGCTGCAGAACGTGGAATTGCCGCTGGTCTATCGGGGCGTCAGCGGGCGGGAGCGTCGGCGGCGGGTCACGGAGGCCTTGGAAATGGTGGGTTTGGGGGACCGGATTCACCACCGCCCTAACGAGCTTTCCGGCGGCGAGCAGCAACGAGTGGCCATTGCCCGTGCGCTGACCACCCAGCCGGACATCATCCTGGCCGACGAGCCGACCGGCAACCTGGACTCCCGCTCCGGGGCCGAGATCGTGGCCATCTTTCAGCGATTGAATCGCGAGATGGGCATCACCGTGATCTTTGTGACCCACGACTCCAACATTGCAGCGCACACGCGACGCATCGTGCAACTGCTCGATGGCAGGATCGTGGCTGATGAACAGCAGGGAAAGGGATAAGGGACAAGGGACAAGGGAGCAAGTGGCATCCCTCATTTCCTAGTCCCTAGTCCCTAGTCCCTAGTCCCTAATTCCCTGATCACTCATTACTGACCATTGGGAGGAGGAAATGAAGAAGATTTGGATTGGTGTAGCAGTAGCATTGCTCGTCGTGGCCGTAGGGGGCGGTGCCTTTTGGGCCGGGATGTCCTACGGCAAATCTCAGGCCAGTCAGGACGTCACAGCTCTCATGCAGGAGCGATTTGGGGCCCGGGGCATTCAGCTTCCAGAAGGTGCTCAGGTTCCCGCCCCGGGGCAGTTCCAGCAGCGAGGGCAGGGAACCGCTGTTCAATTCGCTGGCGGCATCCGGGGCACCATCGAGGCCGTCGAGGGCGATACCCTGGTCATCAACTCCGATGAGGGGATCATCAGGGTGCAGACCACGGATACCACGATGATCGAAAAGAACATGTCGGTAGGCGTGGGTGATCTGGAGGTGGGCGAGATGGTGGTCGTATCGGGCCCTCAAAACGACGACGGCAGCATCACTGCCCGCTCCATCATGTCCATGCGGGCGTTCCAACTCGGCCAGCCGCAGGGAGGTGAGTAGAATGCAGCGACTAAAACATGTGTTAAAGCGGTGGCCTGCCCTTCTGATCGTGGTTCTTGTGGCGGCAGGGGTGGTGTTTGTGCCAAAGTGGCTCCCGACTCGGGCCAGCGAGACCACTGACTTGACCCAGGTGTTCATGGCCCAACGGGGCAACCTGGTAGCAGCCATCACGCCCACCGGGGAGGTCTACGCCCCCCGCCAGGTGGAGCTGAGCTTCGACGTCTACAAAGTCGAGTTGATCGAGTTGAATGTCACCGCCGGGCAGGAAGTGAAAGCCGGCGATGTGCTGGCCCGCATTGACCCCACTGCTCTGGAGCGAGCGGTGACCCAGGCCCAAGCTGATCTCACCGTGGCCCAGGACAACCTGGATAAGGCTCAGAACCCTTACGCGGAGCTCGATCTGATCCAGGCCCGGCTGGCTGTGGCCCAGGCCGAGATAGGATTGGCCGATGCCAGGGAGAACCTGGAGAAAGTGCGGAATCCTGGCTCTGAACTTGATCTAACCCAGGCCAGACTGGCCGTGGCCCAGGCCGAGATAGACCTGGCGGATGCCAGGGAGAACCTGGAAGCCTTGTTCAACCCTGACCTCGAGGCGGCCCAGGTTGCTGTCCGCGATGCGACTGCTAACCTGGAAAGCGCCAGAAATCAATTGATCGTGGTCGAAAACAACCCGGACAACGCGGCCAGACTCCGCACCCTCGAGGCTGAAGCGGACTGGTACCGCAACAACTATTGGGAGGCCCAGCAGAAGTTTGAGCAGGGGAAGATTGACCAGCAAAAGCTCAACTGGGAGTACAGCAACATGTTGGCTGCCGAGGAGAGATTGAGGGCCGCCCGCGCCCAGGCCGAGTCATCCCTCAGCAGTGCTCAGAACAAGGTCACGCAGGCCGAGGAGGCGCTGCGAGACGCTCAGGAAAACCTGGCCAAACTCCAAAGCGGCCCCGACGCTTTGCAGTTGACCCGCGCCCAGACCCGGGTGACCCAGGCCGAGTATAACCTGGCCAAAGCCCAGAAAACGCTGGCTGAGCTCGAAGCCGGGGCCGACCCTTTGGATTTGCTCCGCGCTGAGACCCAGGTGACCCAGGCCGAGTACAACCTGGCCAAAGCCCAGGAAACCTTGGCCAAAATCGAGGCCGGCCCCGACCCCAAGGAGATCGAGGTGGCCCAGGCCAGGGTCGTCAGCGCCCAGGCGAATCTGGAAGAGGTAAAGGCCGCGCTGGCGGCAGCGACGATGCGCGCGCCCTTCGACGGCACGGTGATCTCGGTGGGGGCCGAGGAGGGAGACCTGGTCTCGTCCGGTACTATCGTAGTCACCCTGGCCGACCTCTCGAACCTGCGGGTGCGAGCCATCGTGGACGAGACCGACATCAGCAAGGTGGAGATCGGCCAGGAGGTGGAAGTTACCTTCGATGCCTTTCCCGGCCACCGTTTCTCGGGCCAGGTGCTGGAGGTGCCGCTGCAAGGACGCCTGGTGCAGAACGTCCTGACCTACGAGGTGCCCGTCAGCCTGGAAGGGGGAGAGGGCGTGGCCCTCAAGCCGGGGATGACGGCCAATCTCAAAATCGTGGTGGGGCGGCGCGAGAACGCGTTGTTGGTGCCGGCCATGGCCGTGCAGCAGGGCGAGGAGGGCCACGTGGTGCTGGTGCAGGACTCGCCGGAAGAACCAGTGATGGCCGCGCAGGTGAAGGTAGGGTTGAGCGACGGCACGTACGTCGAGATCGTGTCGGGCTTGATCGAGGGAGATCGCGTGGTGGTCCAGTATCAGGCCACCCAGCAGCAATTTACTGGCTTTGGGGGTGCCAGCATCATTCCCGGCGCCGGGAGGGAGATGAGGGTGATAGGGCCATGAACGTTATAGCCAGCGTACAGGTGGCCTTGCGGTCACTGGTAGCCAACAAGCTGCGTTCAGGGCTGACGATGCTGGGTATCGTCATCGGTGTAGCCGCCGTCATCGCACTGGTGGCCGTCGGCGCTGGCGCCCAGGCCCAGGTGCTGGAGCGGTTCGAGGGCCTGGGGGCCAACATGCTGACCATCTCGCCGGGAGCGATGTTCTTCCGAGGCGTATCCTTCGGGCGGGGGGTATCCTTCGGGGGCGCCAGCGCCCAGAGCCTGACCAACAACGACGTGGAAGCCATTGCTTCCCTGGCCAGTTCCATATCTGCCATTGCACCTGAGTACTCAGCACGGGGTCAACAGGTGGCCTACTTTGGCAAGAACTACCAGACGACGGTGCTGGGGGTCACTCCGGAGTACCTGAGAGTGGCCAACTGGCAGGTGGAACGAGGACGCTTCATCGAGAGCCTGGACCTCACCAACCGCGCCAGGGTGGTCGTCCTGGGGGCGACGGTGGTCGAGGAACTCTTTGGGAACCTGGTGGACCCGCTGGGCAAAACGGTCAAGATCAACCGCCAGAACTACCAGGTGGTGGGCATCATGGCCGCCAAGGGAGGCGTTGGTTTCCAGAACCCGGACGACCAGGTGTTCATCCCGTTGAGCACGGCGCAGCTCAAGTTTGGTGGGGCGGGTAACACGTCGTTGGAGAGCATCAACGTGCAAGTGGTCTCGACGGACAAGATGGAGTTTGCCCAGGCCGAGTTGGCCGCCATCCTGCGGGCCAGCCACGGCCTGACATCTGGGCAAGCCAATGACTTTACCATCCAGAATCCAACCCAGATGGTGGAGACGGTGCAGGCGACCATGGGGACCTTCATCGTGCTCCTGGGCAGCATCGCCGCCATTTCTCTGGTGGTAGGGGGCATCGGCGTGATGAATATCATGCTGGTCTCGGTGACGGAACGGACGCGGGAGATCGGCATCCGCAAGGCGGTGGGGGCCAGGCGGCGAGACATCATGGCCCAATTCCTGGTGGAGGCCATAGTGCTCACTTTTCTGGGCGGGCTGGTCGGCGTGCTGGCTGGTTACGGCGGGGCGCAGGTGGTCACCCCGCTGATGGGGGGTACCCGCGCCCTGGTCACTCCCAACAGCGTGGCCATGGCCCTCACCGTGTCTATCGCCGTGGGGCTGTTCTTCGGTCTCTATCCGGCCAGCCGGGCCGCGGCGCTGCATCCGATTGATGCTCTGCGGTACGAGTAGTCTGGTGGACTGTACATTGGCGTTTTTGGTTTATAGTGACGACTTTCAGTCGTGAGGGAGAAAGCGACTGAAGTCGCAACTACGAAACTACATCTTTAGAATAGAGGATTGTTAGAACCAAAGACACTCCTTGGAGGTAAAGGAACATGAAACGATATATCGTAGCTTTAGGATTAGGTTTACTGCTCGTGGCCCTGTTGAGCTGGGGGCTGATGGTTCAGTGGCCGGGGGCGAGCGTCGGTGAGGCCGCACCTTTGCAGCCGATCCAGGTGGCGGCTGCTTCGCTGCCCGACGGCAGGCTGGTCGTGGCTGGCGGGGAAAAGACAGTAGCCACACCCACCCCACTGCCCGGCGACCCATTGGCGCTGGCTTATGCCGAGGAGCAATTGCTCATCGAGCTCTACGAGCGCGTCAGCCCTTCGGTGGTGTACATCGCCTCTACTACCGCCGGTCTTACTGGGGGCAGTGCGGGATCCGGCTTCGTGTGGGACACCGATGGGCACATCGTGACCAACAACCACGTCGTCGAGAGCGCGAGACGCATCCTGGTGACCTTTGCCGACGGCATCACCGCCGAGGCCGAGTTGGTGGGCGCTGACGCCGACAGCGACCTGGCGGTGATCAAGGTGGATGCGCCTGCCAGCCGCCTGCATCCAGTGCAACTGGGTGACTCGGATGCGCTGCGCGTGGGCCAGCGGGCCATCGCCATCGGCAACCCCTTCGGGTTTGAGCAGACCATGACCACAGGCATCGTCAGCGGCCTGGGGCGGGTGGTGAGGCAGCAGAGTGGCTTCTCGCTGCCGCAACTCATCCAGACCGACGCGGCCATCAATCCCGGCAACTCCGGCGGCCCGCTGTTGGATTCCCACGGTCGGGTCATCGGTGTGACGACCCTGATATACTCCAACAGTGGCACCAACGCCGGGGTGGGGTTTGCCGTGCCGGTCAACACTGTGAAGCGAGTGGTGCCATCCCTCATCGCCACCGGGCGCTACGCCACCCCGTGGTTGGGCATCCAGGGAACGGGCATCACTTCTCTTCTCGCTGAGGCGCTGGACCTGCCGGTGGAGCAAGGGGTGCTGGTGCAGACGGTAGTGCAGGGTGGGCCGGCGGCCAAAGCCGGGTTGCGAGGCGGCATCCGGCAGGTTAGGGTCGAGGGCACGCCCCTGACCACCGGCGGCGACATCATCGTGGCCATAGATGACACAGCGGTGCGAGACATGGATGCCCTCATCGTTTACCTGGCCGACCACACGTCGGTGGGGCAGAAGGTGACATTGACCGTGCTGCGCGAGGGGGCGAAGCGAAGCGTAACGGTGACGCTGGGGGAGCGGCCAGTGTCTTAGCCCTGTAGCAAAGGGTTGACTATTCTCGACGCTGTTGGTATAATCAGTAATTGATCATATATGGACATGGCCAGAACTAGAATCTTGGTGGTGGACGACAATCGGAAAACTGTAGACCTTGTGCAAGCCTACCTGGAGAAGGACGGCTACCGGGTGCTGACAGCCTACGACGGCTTGCAGGCGTTGGAGCTGGCCCGCCAGGGACGGCCGGGCCTGATCGTCCTGGACCTCATGCTGCCGGGCATGGATGGGCTCGACGTCTGCCGCGTGCTGCGCGGCGAGGGCAACAAGGTGCCCATCATCATGCTCACCGCCAAAACCACCGAGACGGACAAGCTCATCGGACTGGACCTGGGGGCCGACGACTACGTGACCAAACCCTTCAGCCCTCGCGAGTTGCTGGCCCGGGTGCGGGCGGTGCTGCGCCGGGTCGGCGAGGAAGAGGTTAAGGGCCCCTCAGAGGTGCGCTTCGACGACCTGGTGGTGGACTTCGTTGGCCACCAGGTCCAGGTGCGAGGGGAACCCGTTCACCTCACCCCCACTGAGTTTAAGCTGCTGGAGGTGCTCATCAGAGAGCCGGGGCGGGCCTTCAGCCGGCTGGAACTGCTGGACCGGGTGTTCGGCTACGACTTCGAGGGGTTCGAGCGCACCATTGACGTCCACGTGATGAACCTGCGCCGAAAGATCGAACCAGACCACAAGAATCCGGCCTACATCAAGACAGTCTATGGTGTGGGCTATAGGTTCGCTGAGGATTAGTTAGAAGCTCAAAGCTCAAAGTTCAAAGGATTCTGAACTTTGGATTTTGAACTTTGGATTGTAACTACTCAGGCTGTCATTGCGAGGAGGCGGTTTTTGCCGACGAAGCAATCTCCAATTCGCAAGTTGGGGATTGCTTCGCAAAAAACGCTCGCAATGACAACAGAGGCTGAGTAGTTACTTTGGATTTTGGATTTGAGATGATGTTCCACAGTTTTCGTTTTCGGGTGCTGGCGGCACTGATCATAGTGATCGTGGTGGCGGTGGGAGTGGTGGCCTTCCTGGCCAGTCGGGCCACCACCGGCGAGTTCCAGCGCTACGTGGAGCGCGGCGGGATGATGCGCCACCAGCGCTTCGAGGTGTTCCTGGCTGGGCATTACATGAGGACTCGCAGTTGGTCAGGCGTTCAGCCCCTGGTGGAACAGATAGGACAGATCACAGGGGAGCGGATCGCTGTGGCCGATGGGGAAGGGCGGATCATCGCCGACTCGGCGAATAGGCTGGTAGGGCAGACTGTGGCCCGGGATTGGGCTGAACCGGTTGGTTTTGTCGTCGACCGTGGGGTGGCGGTAGGCATTGTCTACGTCAATCCTCTAGGCCCGGCTGATGATCCTCAGAGAGCGGCATTCCTGGCCTCCATCAACCGTGCCTTGTTTCTGGCCGCCGGGGTTGCTGGCCTGGCGGCGGTGCTTCTCACGGTGGGCCTTTCGCGTCGCATCCTGGGGCCGGTGGAGACGCTGACCACCGCCGCTCGACGGATGGAGAGGGGCGACCTGAGCCAGCGGGTGGAAGTGCAATCCGAGGACGAGATCGGCGAATTGGCTAGCGCCTTCAACGCCATGGCCGACGGGCTGACCCGGCTCGAAGAGTTGCGCCGCAACATGGTTTCCGATGTGGCCCACGAACTGCGCACCCCGCTATCTAACATCCGTGGTTATCTCGAGGCCCTGCGGGACGGCGTGGTTGAGCCAAAGCGGGAAATCATTGACTCCCTCTACGAAGAGGCCATGCTCCTGAACCGCCTGGTGAACGACTTGCAGGAACTGGCCCTGGCCGAGGCGGGACAGCTCAGGCTGGAGCGCCGACCCGTAGCCGCGGCCGATCTGATCAACAGAGCAATGGAAGCCGCCCGGGCCCAGGCGGGAGCTAACGGGATTGCCCTGCGGGCTGACTTGCCTGCGGATCTGCCCCTGGTGAACGTTGATCCCCAGCGCATCGGGCAGGTATTGGGTAACCTCCTGAGCAATGCCCTGACCCACACGCCCCCAGGCGGGGAGGTCGTCGTCGTGGCCAGGCCGGGCGAATCGGAGGTTGAGCTTGATATCAGCGACACTGGCGAGGGCATCCCCGCTGAGCACCTGCCCTACATCTTCGAGCGCTTCTATCGGGCCGACAGATCACGGTCGCGGGCCACGGGCGGTACGGGGCTCGGGCTGGCCATCGCCAAGCAACTGGTGGAGGCTCACGGCGGACGGATCGAGGTGGAAAGCGAAGTGGGCCGAGGGACGCTGTTCACCTTCACCCTGCCAGTGGCTGAGGCCTGACCCAGCGGAATATCTGCGCGCCTGGGCGGTGAACATCCGCAGGATGCGGGAGCGGTTGGACCGCTTCCTGGTTGAATACCAGACCTATTTCCAATCATCAACAGAAGGGAGGTGAGCGATATGTGTGGACACGGTGGTTATCACGGCCATCACGGCCACGCTGATTGGTGCTGCTGCGGCCCCGCAGCCTGCGGCCCCGGTTTTCCCTTCGGGCGACGCTTCCCCACCCGCGAGGAGCGCATCACTTGGCTGGAGGAGTACCTGAAGGCGTTGCAGGCCGAGGCCGAGGCCGTGGAAGAGCGCATCGCTGAGCTCAAAGCGGCCGGATAAGGACGAGGCAACGGGTGGGCATCCCTGGGAATGCCCACCCACATCCCTCTGGAGGGAAACGACCGATCAATCATGCCATCAAAGCCCCTCAAATGCCGTTGGGTAAGTGAGGGGCTTTTGATTTGACAAACCTGTGAGATTGACTACAATATATATTCGATTATCCTAATATGGTTGAAAAAAGACAGGTGGAAGATGGATACTCATGCTTACAGGTTGCAGGCCAAGACTGCCAAGGCGTTGGCTCATCCTACCCGCATCGCTATTTTAGAGATGTTGCGAGGAGGAGAGAGGTGTGTCTGTGAGATGGAATCAGAATTGGGAGCGAGTCAAGCCAACATCTCCCAGCACCTGGCGGCGCTGAGGGACGCCAACCTGGTGGTTGGTCGGCGGGAGGGAATGAGAATCCAATATCGAGTCCATGACGAGCAGGTGTTTCAAGTATTAGACCTCCTGGCCGCTATCGGTCACGATCAGTTGAACTAAGCTCGACGGTTCTTCGCTCTGGAGGATGTTAATGGAAAACTTTCGTGCCATCCGGCGTGTCCTGTGGATTACCATGGGACTCAACTTGATAGCCGCCGCCGTCAAGCTGATCGTTGGCTATTGGACCGGCTCTCTGAGCCTGCTCGCTGACGGTTTCGACTCGGTCTTCGATGCTGCCTCCAACGTGATCGGCCTGGTGGGGGTATTCCTGGCTGCCCGGCCTGCCGACGAGGATCACCCGTACGGGCACCGCAAGGCAGAAACGATGACCGCGTTGATCATCTCCTCTCTGCTCTTTCTCACTACGTGGGAGTTGATCAAGAGCGCGGTAGGGCGGGTGCGTGACCCTTCCCTCATCCAGGCCGAGGTCAACGCCTGGAGCTTCGGCGCGCTGATAGTGAGCATCGTTGTTCACATGATCGTGGTGTGGTACGAACTGCGGGCGGGCCGCCGCCTGCAGAGCGACGTGTTGGTGGCCGATGCCCTGCATACCCGCGCCGACATCTTCGTTTCCCTGTCCGTGATGGGCGGGCTGATCGCAGTGCGCCTGGGCTACCCCCTGGCCGACCCCATCCTGGCCCTGGGCATCTCCCTGGTCATCGCCAAAATCGGGGTAGACATCGTCCGCGAAAGCTCTCCTACCCTGATGGATCAGGTGGTCGTGCCGGCCGATCAGGTGAAACAGATCGCTCTGTCGGTACCGGGGGTCGTCTCCAGTCATAGGGTGCGAAGTCGAGGACACGAGGGGGCCGTGTACGCCGACCTGCATCTTCGGGTGGACCCAGGCATGAGCACCGAGCAGGCTCACGCCATCGCCCACGAGGTGCAGCGACGGGTACGCGAGCGTCGCCCAGACGTTCAGGACGTGGTGATCCACGTGGAGCCAGCCGGGTCCATCTCAGAAGAAAAGGGGTGGGGGGATATGGCCGTTAAACTTCGTCAGTTGGCCGATGGGCTGGGGGTGGGGGTTCACGATGTGTGGGCCTACGAGGTGAGTGACAGTGCTGGATATCTGGTGGAGGTGCACCTGGAAGCTGACGGCGCCCTCCCCCTGCGTGAGGCCCACGCATTGGCCTCCTCGCTGGAGAAGCGGGCTCGTGCAGAGGTCCCCCATCTGGCTGAACTAACCACCCACATCGAGCCCCGGGGGCAACTGACCCAGGCATTGGACTCCGACCTGGAGGAATCCCATGTGAGCCAGGTGGTACAACAGGTGATCAATGAGATTCTTAACGCTCAGGCATGTCATCAGGTTCAGGTGCGCCGCAGTGATGGGGGATGGGCCGTCTCTCTGCACTGCCATCTGCCCGGTGAGATGCCTCTGGTGGAAGCCCACCGCATCGGCACTCGGCTGGAAGCGCGGTTGCGGGAGAGGATCGCCGGCCTGGAGCGAGTGGTGATCCACACCGAACCCTGGGAGGGATAAAAGACTCCATCGTGGCAGGAGGTCAAGCTCGATGACAGAATCAAAAAACCCAACAGATCGGCCGGCACAGTGCTCCTGCGTAAAGGATGGCTTCGCAGCGCTGCCGCCGGAATTGCGGCCACGCCCGAAAAAGAAGAGCAGCCTGCGCCAGGTCACCTGCCCCGGCTGCGGGCTGGTCTACTCGACCAATCGGGCTACCGACCTGTGCATAGAGTGCGAGAAAAAAGGAGACCATCATGACTGAGTTCCTGGAAACGACAGTAGACAAGTTCATTTTCAGAGTGGCCACTGATCGTTACTACAGTAGTGAAGGGCTGTGGGCGCAGGCCGAAGCGTCCCCTCTCCCTTTGGGAGAGGGGTTGGGGGTGAGGGTCCGGATCGGCCTCTCGGATTACCTGCAGCAACGCAGTGGCGACGTCGCCTTCGTCGAGGTCAAGCCAGAGGGCACGGTGCTGGCCTTCGGTGACGAGCTGGCCGTGATCGAGACCATCAAGGCCAGCGTCAGCCTGGCGTCGCCCGTGGCCGGCAAGGTGGTTGAAGTCAACCCGGCCATGGAGATCACTCCGGAAGTGATCAACCAGGACCCGTACGGCGAAGGCTGGCTGGCAGTGATCGAGGCCAGTGATTGTCCCCCCTTCCTCCCCCCCAACTTTGGGGGGGAAAGAGGAGGGGTTGCTCGCCTGCTCGATCCGCAGGCTTATTTTCTGGAGATGAAGCGAGAAGCCGAAGAGGAGGCCAAGAGGCTATGAGTGAGGGCGGGCGGAAAGTGGTGATCGTGCCATGCAGTGGCATCGGGAAAACCTACGGCACCGTCAGCCGCGAGGCGGCCTACGAAGTGACCGAAGACCTGCGCCCCACCGACACGCAACTGGTGGCCCTCTCCCTCCTGGTGTTGGGGGACGAGGATGCGCGCGCGGCGGTGGCCGGCCGCCCGGCGGTGACCATTGACGGCTGCAAGCTGGCCTGCGCGGCCAGGATGGTGGAAGAGAGCGGCGGGACGGTGGCGCGGGATTTCGCCGTCCTCGACGCCTACCGTCGCCATCGCCAGTTCAAGCCGCAGGGCATCGCTGAGCTCAACGACGGTGGGCACGAACTGGCCCACGCGCTGGCGGAGGAAATCGCCGCTGCCGTAGATGACCTCTCTCGTAATGGAGGAGAAGATGCCTGATTTGCCGAAGAAGAAAGTGGGGATCGTGGCCTGCTCCGGTGAAGAATTGCCGGCAGGGACCGTGACGCGCCTGGCCGCATTGAAGGTGTTGGAGCAACTGCGCCCCGCTGACACGGTGACCATCTGCCTGCCGCTTTTCCTGGCTGGTGGAGAGGGGGATCGTGCTTTCGCCCGCTTTTACCCGACCGTCGCCGTGGATGGTTGCGACAAGCGCTGTGCTGCGCGGGCCACGGAGATGTATTCCGGTAAACCGGCGGCCAGCGTCGTGGTCACTGGCGGGGCTGTAAGGGCAGGCCTGGGCAGCGCGCGGCGATTGAACGGAGCAGGCATGCAGGCCGTGGATGCTGTAGCTGAACAGGTGGCCCAAACGGTGGACGAATTGCTGGGCTTGGAGTGGGACCGCAGTCGTGGCCAACCTACTGAAGAAGGTTCAGAGGCTAAAGTCGCCACTTGCGAGTGTGGATCAGGCATCCCCGTCCAGAAAGTGCAGGTAGATGGCCAGGAGGTCACACTCATCGCTTTGCCGCTTATTTTCGAGCAGTTTCGCCAGGCTGGCAAGATGCCTGGTGACGGCACAGAGGCTGAGTTGATGCAGACCGTCAAAATCTACAACCCGATTCCCGATGAGCAAGAAGCGGCCTACGCCGAGGCCATCATGCGTGAATACGCGGCTTTTTGCGGGGAACAGGAGGCGCCGGCATGAGTCGCATGGCAACCTACCACACCACCGTTTCCTGGAAAGGCGAGCACTGGGGGCACGTCGTCATGGGCAATGGGCCGGAGATGGACTTCTCCGCCCCGCCCGACGCCCACGGCCACCCCGGCGTGCTCACCCCTGAGGACGCCTTCGTGGCGGCGGTCAACACCTGCATCATGATGATGTTCATCTGGGCGGCGGAACGGTTCAAGCTGGATCTGCTGTCGTACACCTGTCGTGCCGAAGGCACCAAGCTGATCGAGCTGGACCAGACGGAGATTTTTACCCACTTGCGCCTGTGGCCAGTCATCCAGGTGGCGGCAGGTGAACAGGACCCGGCCGTCGTGGAAGCACGCGTGCGTCGCGCCCTGCAGGGTGCGCAGAAGTACAGTCTGGTCGCTAACTCGGTGAAGTCGCAGATCGTGGTCGAGCCGACCATTGAGCTGAAATAAGCTTCATAGCAGGAGGTGCGAATTTGACACTCGATATCAAGGTTTTGGGGCCTGGTTGCATCAACTGCGAGCGGGTCCTTGAGATTGTGGTGGACACCCTGGAGGAACTGGAGGCGGAATGGGGAGACCACTGCCCTGAGGTCACTGTGCAACATGTCGCTGACTATGTGGAGTTTCTGAACTACGGCCTGATGTTCACGCCGGGGTTGGTAATCAACGAGCAATTGGTTTGTGGTGGTCGCATCCCATCGAAGGCCGAAGTCAAGAACTGGGTGACTTCGGCCCTGGCTCAATCGGAACTTTAGGCAAGGTAGAGGACTTGTGGGTCCTGAAAGGTAATTGCCCATGAAGAAGTGCCAAGGCCGACTTCGGAGACTCCATCGCTGTCCATGTCAGAGCGGACGCGGGCCGGGCATCAAACGCCCACCTCCTGTGGTCGTCGCAATGAGGTTTCAGTCAGTTGTCTGATACAGCGATCCAATAAAACGACTACAGGGAGGTTTGCGAATGGCCGAGAAACCGAGATTCGTGATGTGCTTCTGCACCGGGGAGTGTCCTGGGTTCCAGGAATTGAACCTCTGGCAACTGATCAACCGCGTGCGCAACGAGTTGGGGGTGGAGTACGCCATCATCCATCCTCAGCTCTGTGTGGACGATGGGGACCGCTTCTGGCGCGACTATGCTAAGCCGGGCCACACCTACATCGTCGGCGGTTGCGATCCCCGCATGCAGCGCAAGATGTTCAAGGATGTGATCGCGGAGCTAGGGGGGGACTTTGACAAGCAGATCATCTCCCTCGATTTGCGAAACATGTCCACTGACGAGGCCTACCAAAAGGTAGCCGATGTAGTAGGCGGACTTGGATAGGGAGGTGGACATCATGACCGAAGATTTGTGGGAGGGAATACCCCGGCGTGAGGTCCCCTGGTATCCGACTGTTGACTACGATGCCTGTATCGGATGCGAGGTGTGCATCGAGCAGTGTCCGGCTGGCGTTTACGAGTGGAACGATGAAGACGATCAGCCGGTGGTCGCACACCCGTACAACTGCGTAGTCTACTGCATGGGTTGTGCTAAAGCCTGCCCGGAGGACGCCATCAGCTTCCCGCCCAAGGAGCAGATCGTGGCTCTGGTCAAGGAATTGAGGGCGAAATATGCACCGGGATAAACGACATGCCCCCGCCAGGCTCGCCTGGGTCTGTTAAAGGGTTCACCTGGCGGGGGCTGTCTCTTGCACGGAGGCGAGCCATGGACATCAAGATCTTGGGCTCTGGCTGTCACGACTGCCTCAGGCTGGAACTTCTGGTGGGGCAGGTGCTGGCTGAACTTGGCATAGAGGCAAATGTGCAACGGATAGAGGATACTCGCCAGATTGACCGTTACGCGCTGGCCGGGCCACCCGCCTTAATCATCAACGGCCGGTTAGTAGCTGAGCGACGCCTGCCAACCGAAGAGGAACTACGCCGCTGGATCATGGGCGCTCTGAAGAATGAATAAGCGTCGTTTGCTGGCCGTCTTCGCCCATCCTGACGATGAGTCCTTTGCCGTTGGAGGGACGCTAGCTAGGTATGCCGCTGAAGGGGTGGAGGTCTCGCTGCTGTGCGCCACACGAGGTGAGGCGGGAATCGAGGGTATGGGCCCAGAGGAGGCTGCCAAGGTGAGGGAGCAGGAGTTGCGGGCTGCCTGTGTCGTGTTAGGAGTCAGGGAGGTGCGCTTCCTTGGTTACCGAGACGGGGGACTGGCTGAGGCTGATCTCGCCGAGGTCACGGCCAGGATGCTCCAGGCCATGCGGCAGTTACACCCCCAGGTGGTGGTAACCTTCGGCCCCGATGGGATCTCCGGCCACCCGGACCACGTGGCGGTGAACCAGTTGGCTACCGCTGCCTTCGATGCTGTAGCTGGCGAGGGTTTCGTGCGCAGGCTGTACTATGTAGCCCCCTCGCCAGCTACAGAGCAAGGGTGTGGCGTGCCAGCCGGGGAGGTCGGCGAGGGGGTAGTGGGGATTGATATTGGCCCGTACCGGGAGATCAAGGTACGAGCCATGCAGTGCCACCGCAGCCAGCACCAGCTTTTCCTTGGCCAGACGGCTAAGGAGGCGGAGCGGCTGGTCGTCTGCCACGAGTTCTTCCGTCTGGCCAGGGGCCAAGGCACGCCGGAAGCCGACCTGTTCGCTAGCCTGGACTGAAAGAGTTATACTGAAGCGAGGTGCTATATGCTGATCGAAAAGTATGATCTGGAAGTTTTTACCCCGCCGTGTGAGCCGGGAGCGGAGCGCTTTAGTACCGTTGCCCGGCTAGTGACCGACATCCGAGAAGTGTTGCCCTACCTTAACGCCACCCTGCGCGGGGCTGTCTACAACCCCAGCGTGCCGGCCCTGACCTGGACGAAAGCCGGACATTACATCGCCTTTCAGCCCTACCAGATCGCGGTCAGCAACGTCGAGGACCGCGAGGCGGCCATCAAGGAGGTGGAAGGGCTGGTGAAACTGGCCAACCGCACCTGGGAGCGGCGGGACGAGATCGTGCCCGATTACGAGACTCATCGCCGGCCGATGCCCATGGAGGTTTACAAGCTGCTGCCGGGCACCAACTGTAAGCAGTGCGGCCAGCCGACGTGCTTCACCTTCGCCTTGAAGCTGGCGGCGGCACAGGTCAAGTTGGAAGACTGCCTACCTCTATTCGAGATACAATACGCCGACCGACTGGCCCAGCTTCAGGCTATCGTCATTGAGGCGCCGTCAATCGGATAGTGGAAAAGAAGGAGTTGAAACGGGACAGATTGAATTTGTCAAGCTATACTGAGAAGAGCAGGAAGGAGGAGAACCCACGTGAAAGAAGCTCAAATCGCATCCGGCTGGGCGAAGCAGTACATCAGGGATCGGGGTGGTATCATTAACATTGCCACCCGCATGACCGTGGTGGACTGATGAACGGCTTACGTGACCCCATCAGGTCTGATGGGCAAGCCTGAAAACGAGCAGGATTATATCCACTTCATGGCGGAAGACATCGAGATCTATCTGTCCAAAGAAATCTGGGAAAGGTTGGGCCCTGAGGCTGCAGACTTGCGGTTTGCCATTGCGGGGTATGGTCGCTTTTATCTGAGGGTTGACCCTGCGGATCGGTGTTAGCTGGCGGTTGAAACCGCGCCTGATAGGGCATATACACGCCGGCCGACTGCTTGCACAGTCGGGTGTTACGTCCCAGGATAGCGCCATACGATGAGGAGTAGGGGCGATCCCTTGCGGTCGCCCTGGGCTGGTGCAAGACCCGCCCCTACCAATTACCAACTCAGGAGGGTCTCTACTATGAGAGAATTGCTTTTGCAGTTCGTCATTCTGCTCATTCTGGCCTGTCTGTCTGTCCCGCTCACTACCGCGGCGCAGTCGCCCGACGAGGCGGTGGTGCAGGCCGTCCTTTTTTACTCGCCTGAATGTCCTGCCTGCCATCACGTCATAGAGGAGCTGCTGGCACCGATGGCCGGCGAGTACGGCAACCGGCTGCAGATTATGGTCATTGACACCTCTCAGTCAGACGGCCTGCTGCTCTATAAGGCTGCCGTCCAACGATACCAGATCCAGCGGCAGGGCGTGCCCACGCTGGTGATCAGCGATGTGGTGCTGATTGGCAGCCGCGAGATCCTGGAACAATTCCCGTCTTTGGTCGAGGAGGGATTGGCCAGTGATGGCATCGGCTGGCCCGACATCCCTGGGCTAGACCAGATGCCATCCGAAGTGCAGATGACCATCGGCAGCCAGGGGCTTCAGCCCATTCGGACTGAAGAGGCCTCCACAGGTCTGATAGGCCGCACCGTGACCGGAGGGATGCTAGGAGCAATGATAGCCGCCCTGGGCTACGGGGCCTGGCGTGTCAAGGCCGCCTGGCAAGACCTGCTCAAGTTATGGCAGTCGAGCCGCAAATCCCTTCCCCATGCCAAAACGTGGGCCATCCCCATCCTGGCCCTGGTGGGATTGGGAATCGCCACCTACCTGGCCTATGTGGAAATCACCCCCGTCGAAGCTATCTGTTGGCCCATGAGCGGGTGCAACTTTGTGCAATCCAGCCCCTACGCGCGCATCCTGGGTATCCCCGTGGCCGTGCTGGGCGTGATCTACTACCTGGGCATCGGCGTGTTGTGGGCAGGGCAGAAATCTCCCAGCAGACGATGGGCCAACCGGTCGGTGCTGGGGCTGTTGGGGCTGACGTTCATTGGCACCCTGTTCTCCATTTACCTGACGATTCTGGAGGTGTTCGTCGTTCAGGCCATCTGTACCTGGTGCCTGGGTTCAGCGGTGGCGGCCACGGTTTTGATGCTCCTGGTGGTGGTTCCCGTTACAGGCAGCCCAGCGCCGAAACGGGCACGGCTTTGATGTATAATTACTCTTGGAGGTGTAAAGAATGGGTTCTCGAACGCAGTGGAAATATCGTCTATGGGCAGTCCTGTTGGTTCTGGCATTGGCCCTCACCTGGGGGGCGGGCACGGTCCGCGCCGAGAGCGATCCCGTGGTGCGGATGGTCTATTTCACCGCCGAGGATTGCCCTCACTGCGCTGCTGTGATGGACGAGGTCTTGGCGCCGCTACAGGCCCAATACGGCGACCAAATGCAAATCAAGGTGGTCGAGATCTCCGACCCGGCCAACTACGAGATGTTGATCCGCGCCGAGGAGATGTTCGGCGTGTCTCCAGAGGAGCGAGGGATACCGACGCTGGTGGTTTGTGGACAGGTGTTCATTGGGGAGGAGGCCATCCGCGAGCAGTTGTGCTGCCTGCTCGACAGATGCCTGGCAAAAGGAGGCTCACCGTGGCCCGACATCCCCGGCCTGGAAAGGATCGCCATCGTCACCGCGAAAGAGCTGGGTGTAAGGTTTAACCTGGAAGGGGTGGAACCCTGCGGCCCGGAGGAGACATTGGTCTGTGAGCCCGCAGCGGCGATTTGGGCTGCTTACTTCTACGAGATGGGCTGCCAGGAGTGCAGCCGCGTCGAGTACGACATCCGCTACGCGCAGAGCAAATACCCCCAGTTGCTGGTCGAGAAGTACAACGTTCAGGAAGATGCTGCCCTGGCGGAATGGCTGGGCGCTCGCGCGGGTGTCCCGGAGAAACAGCGGCTGGTAACTCCGGCCTTTTTCGTCGGCGACGATTACCTGATCGGCACCGACATCACGGCCCAGGCGCTATTGGCATTGACCGAGAAGTACGCCCTCAGCGGCGCGGAGCGGGTGTGGGTTGACTTCGACCCCGCAGCGGCGGAGCAGAGCATCGTCGAGCGCTTCCAGTCCTTCGGCGTTCTCACCGTGGTCTTCGCCGGCCTGGTTGATGGCCTCAACCCCTGCGCCTTCGCCACGTTGATCTTCTTCGTCTCCTACCTGACGCTGAGCGGACGCAAGGGGCGGGAGGTTCTGGTGGTGGGTGCAGCTTTCACCCTGGGTGTGTTCCTGGCCTACCTGATGGTGGGGTTGGGCTTCTACAAGGCGCTCGACCTGCTGGGCGACCTGCTGACGACGTTAGGACGCTGGGTGTATGGGCTGACCGCCCTGTTGTGTGCCGGGCTGGCGGTGCTCAGTTTTAACGATTTTCTCAAGGCTCGACGGGGCGAGATTGGCGACATGGTGCTCAATCTGCCGCACGGATTGCGGATGCGCATCAACGCCGTCATCCGCAGGGGGCGCAAGTCGCGGGCTTTTGTCGCCGGGGCCTTCGTCACCGGGGTGGTGGTATCGTTTCTGGAGCTGGCCTGCACGGGCCAGGTCTACCTGCCGACCATCATTTTCGTGTTGAGCCAGCCGGCGATGCGAGGGCGGGCCTTGTTCTTCCTGGTGCTCTACAATCTGCTGTTCATCCTGCCACTGGTGGTGGTTTTTGTCCTGGCCTATTACGGCACTGGCTCGAAGCAGTTGACCGCTTTCCTCCAGCAGCGTGCGGCGACGGTCAAACTGGGGATGGCGTTGCTCTTCGTCGCCCTGGCGACGTGGCTGACCTTTACTATAGTAGCATAACGTGGTCTACGACCTGCGCCGTGGTGCGCTCTGCAACGTGGCTGGGATCACCCAACGGGTCAGGCGAACGTTGAGTGAAGGGGAGAAACCAGAATGAATAATTACCTTCTGATGGCCAGTGATCTGCACCTGGAACGCGGAGGGCAGGAAATCCTGCGAGGGGTGACCCTGGAAATAGCGGCTGGGCAGGTGTATGGTCTCCTGGGCCGCAACGGCTCTGGCAAGTCCAGCCTGGCCTACACGCTCATGGGCTGTGCTGGCTATGTGCCGCAGCAAGGGCGCGTCTTCTTCGATGGCCAGGACATCATCCGGCTCTCTATCACCGAGCGGGCCCGGCTGGGGCTGACCCTGGCCTGGCAGGAGCCGGCCCGCTTCGAAGGGCTCAAAGTGCAAGACTACCTGGCTCTGGGGATGCGGGAACCCTCCCGGACGCGCATGGAAGAGGCCCTGGAGGCAGTGGCCCTTTCGCCTTCCACTTACCTGAATCGGCCAGTGAACGAAGCTCTCTCCGGTGGCGAGCGCAAGCGTATTGAGTTGGCCGCCGTCTATGCCATGCGCCCCAGGCTGGCCATCCTCGACGAGCCGGATTCGGGCATTGACGTCCTCTCCCTCGATGACATCGGCCAGCTCATCCGGCGCATGGCCGGCGAGGGGACCAGCGTGCTGCTCATCACCCACCGCGACGAGATGGTGCCGGTGGCCGACGCGGCGGCGCTGATGTGCGAGGGGGAGATCGTGCGCGTGGGCGACCCAGCCGAGGTGCGCCGTCATTACGCCTACCACTGCCGGCCCTGCGAGGTGGCTGCATCGGTGGAACCGCCGGGAGGGGGCTATGAGCGACTTTGAGGCCATCCTGAAAGCCTACGAGCGTTCGGGAGGCGACCCGAACTTCTTCAGGTCGCCCAAGGTGGCCAGCCTGGTGATCAGCGGCAACCGCGTGCTGGGGGCCAATCAGGTGCCGGGGGTGCACATCGTGCCGGAGGAGATTGAGCACGGGGTGCGGGTCAAGGTCATCGTCGAACCCGAGGCTCGACTGGACGTGCCGGCTCACCTCTGCTTCGGCGTCATCCCCGCCGAGGGTGTGCAGGAGATTCTGCCGGAGTTCGAGATCGGCGCAGGGGCAAAGGCCGAATTCATCGCTCACTGCACTTTTCCCAACGCCGTCAAGGTCAAACATTTTATGGAGGCCCGCGTCCACGTGGGCAAGAATGCCACCATGAAGTACAATGAGACCCACTACCACGGCGAAACAGGCGGGGTGGAGGTGATCCCCAAGGCCGAGGTCACGGTGGACGAGGGCGGTCGGTACACCTCGGAATTCGCCCTGACCACGGGGCGGGTGGGGAAGCTGGACTTCGACTACGTGGTGGACGTGGCGGCGCGGGGCGTGGCTGAGCTGGTAGTCAAGGTCTACGGCTACGGCGATGACGTCATCTCGGTCAAGGAAACCATCCGCCTCAACGGGGAAGAGGCGCGAGGGCTGGCTAAGTCCCGCATCGCCGTGCGTGACCAGGCCCGCAGTGAGGTGATCGGCGCCACGGAGGGAAACGCCCCGTACGCCCGCGGCCACGTGGACTGCATTGAGATCGTGCGTGATCAGGCCGTGGCCAGTGCCATCCCCGTGGTTCGGGTGCGGGACAATCGAGCGCAGGTCACCCACGAGGCGGCCATCGGCACGGTGAACAAGAAGGAACTGGAGACACTGATGGCGCGCGGGCTGGACGAGGAGACAGCAGTGGACGTCATTATTCGCGCGATGTTGGCCGTGTGAAGGCTTCACATCCCCGATGTAACTTTCAGGAGGGTGGTTATGAACGAGAAGCTGTCGGAGGAAACTTGCTGAGGAGGGAAAAAGGTTGAGTGTTGCTGGGGAGAGGCGGGGATGGTTCGACTTCGCTCACCACAGGTTTGGCAATCCCCGCGGAGCGATTGCGGCTCCACTAATATTGTTGCTCTTTCTGGTTTTGCTACTGCTGCCCGCAGTCCAGGCCGACGGACCAGTTGTTCGCCTGTTGTTCTTCTACTCACAGGATTGCTCACATTGCCTGGTGGTGATGGACGAAGTACTCTTGCCTTTGCAGGAAAAGTACGGGGCACAACTGGGGATCCAATTCATTGAGATCTCTGACCCTGACCATTATGAGTGGCTGCTCGACATGGAGACGGCCTACCAGATACCGCCGGATAAGGTGAGCATCCCGGAGGTCTTCGTTGGCGATACGGCCCTGATTGGAGAGGACGAGATTCGCGCCCGCCTGGATGAAGTTATGGCCAGTTATCTGGCTGCTGGCGGGGTGGACTATCCGCCCCGCCCTGACGCGACGCCTGCCCCGACGGACGCCCCGCCCCTCATTCACCTGGCTTATTTCTACCAGGCCGGCTGCCGGGAGTGCGACCGTGCTGAGCTGGACTTGCGTTATCTACAGGAGCATTATTCGCTGGCGATTGCCGAGTTCGACGTGAGGGAGCACTCGGCGCTGAGCGAGTGGTTGGGTGAACAAGCCGGCGTGCCGGAGGAAAAACGCCTCGCCGCGCCGGCCGTCTTTGTGGGCAACGACGCACTCATCGGCCAGGAGATCAACACCCGCAGCCTGGAAGCGCTGGTGGAGAAGTACGCCAGTACCGGTGCGTCGCCCACCTGGGGCGACTTCGACCCCGCAGCGGCGGAGCAGAGCATCGTCGAGCGCTTCCAGTCCTTCGGCGTTCTCACCGTGGTCTTCGCTGGCCTGGTGGACGGTCTCAACCCCTGCGCCTTCGCCACGTTGATCTTCTTCGTCTCCTACCTGACGCTGAGCGGACGCAAGGGGCGGGAGGTTCTGGTGGTGGGCGCCAGTTTCACCCTGGGCGTGTTCCTGGCCTACCTGATGGTGGGAGTGGGCTTCTACAAGGCGCTCGACCTGCTGGGCGACCTGCTGACGACGTTAGGACGCTGGGTGTATGGGCTGACCGCCCTGTTGTGTGCCGGGTTGGCGGTGTTCAGTTTTAACGATTTTCTCAAGGCTCGACGGGGCGAGATCGGCGACATGGTGCTCAATCTGCCGCACGGATTGCGGATGCGCATCAACGCCGTCATCCGCAGGGGGCGCAGATCGCGAGTCTTCGTGGCGGGTGCGTTCGTGACTGGCATCCTGATCTCGTTTTTGGAGTTGGCCTGCACGGGCCAGGTCTACCTGCCCACCATCATCTTCGTCATGAGCGTGCCGGCGATGCGAGCCAACGCAGTGCCGTTCCTGGTGCTCTATTGCCTGCTATTCATCGCTCCGTTGGTGGTGGTCTTCGTCCTGGTCTGGTACGGGACGACGGGGACGAAGCAGTTGACCAGCTTTTTGCAGCGACACGCGGCCACAGTTAAGCTGGGAATGGCCCTGCTCTTCGCGGGGCTGGCCGCCTGGCTGGTCGTTGCTCTCCTGTAGACCACCCTCGGTAGAAACGCCTGAGCAAACGACACCAACCCGCCGCGCACAAGGAGCAAGCGTCAAACGTGAAACGTCAAACGTGAAACGTGAAACGTCAAGCGTCCAATATCCAATATCCAATAGGATGGCGCACGCATGAGCGAGCACAAGGACTTTGAATTCAGCCTGCGCGAGTTGGCGGGCTCGATGGGCGACTTTGGCACGTTGTTCCCCCTGGCCATCGGCTACATCGTGGTCTGCGGCCTCGATCCGGCGGGGTTGCTCATCTGGATGGGGTTGGTCAACATCGCCACCGGCCTGGTCTACCGCCTGCCCATGCCCGTGGAGCCCAAGAAGGTCATCGCCGTGGCCGCCATCTCTCAGAGGTGGTCGGCTTCCCTGGTCTATGCCTCCGGCCTGGGCCTGGGGATCACCTGGTTCGTCCTGGCCTTGACCGGGCTGATGCGCCACATCGTTCGCTGGACGCCCATGTTCGTGGTGCGGGGCATCCAACTGGCCCTGGGAGTGACGCTGGCCTGGCAGGGCCTCAAGATGATGCGGCCCGCCCCCTTGCTGGGTCTCATCGCCATTGCCATCGTGCTCCTCCTGCGGGAGAACCGCTACGCCCCGGCGGCCATCGTGCTGATGGTGCTGGGGGTAGGCATCGTCGCCTGGCGAGGCCAACTGGGGCAATCGCTGGAGTTGGCCATTACCCTGCCACCTCTCACCGTGCCCCGCCTGGCCGACGTGTGGCGGGCCATGCTCCTGGCTGGCTTTGCCCAGATTCCGTTGTCCATCACCAACGCCGTCATCGCCACCGCCGCTCTCATCCGGGACTACTTCCCGGACAAGCCAGTGAGCGAAGAACGGCTGATGCTGAACATGGGCTTCATGAACGCGATTCCGACCCTCTTCGGGGGGATGCCCCTGTGTCACGGTGCTGGGGGGCTGGCCGGGCAATACTACTTCGGCGCCCGTACCGGCGGAACGAACATCATTGAAGGGCTGATCGAGCTCTCCCTGGGGCTGTTTCTGGGGAAGTCCATCGGCCACCTGCTGGCCGTTTTCCCCATGCCCCTGGTGGGGGCGATGATGTTCCTGGTGGGGATCGAGCTGGGCAAGGTGGTGGTGAAGCTGCGGGGGTGGAAGCTGTGGCTGGCCCTGCTCACCGCCGCCGTCTCGGTAGTCAGCAACATGGCCGTGGGCTTCATCGTGGGGTTGGCCGCTGCTTACCTGGTACGGGAATTGACCCATCGGCGTCTCCTGTCTTGCGTCTGCCCCCCTGATGCGTGAAAGATCATGCCCCACAATTGATGGCGAGGAGTTGCACTCCGAGCCCCCGTTCGGCAGTACAACTGCCTCACATCGGTGTAGGGGAGGAGCACGATGTCCAAACTGAGCTATCACCAGATTCTGGTCGGTCGCTTCATGAGCGGGATGAGCGGACTGGACGAGATGTTCGGCGAGCTCTACGAGGCAGGTTGTGCCCCCGATGAAGCGTTGGGGCCGGAGCTTCTGGCCCGAGCACGGAAGCACAACTACATCCCCGCTCCCGCCGAGGCGGATTATGCCGCTGCCCTGCTACGTGAATACCGCACCTATTGCGAGCAGCGGGGGCGTGGCTGTGCCTGCCAGACTGATTACGGCACCTGGCGGGGCATCCCCCGCGAGCAGATTCCCTGGTTTCCGACCCTCTACGAGGACCTGTGTGACGATTGCGGCAAGTGCGTGGATTTCTGTCCCGAGAAGGTGTTCGCTTTCAGGGAGGACAATCAGGACGTCTACGTGGCTTCACCGCTGAAATGTCAGGTAGGATGCAACCAATGTGCTCGCGTTTGCCCCCAGAAGGCCATCTCCTTCCCCCCGCCCACGATGCTCCAAACGTTGTTGGGAGGGTGAATCAGAAAATAGTTGAGCTTGAGATGAAGGCCAGAGCGATCGAGATCACCACTATGTACAACTATGAGGGCTGAACATCATAAATCAGCAGAGGAAGGTGAGAAAGTGACATACAAAGAGTTAAGGCCGCAGATTGAAGAGCTTCAGGCACGATTGACGCCAGCCTTTATCGAGGACGCCGTCCGTGCCCTGTTGCGCCAGGGCGAGGACGTGGGCGGCGGCATCAACGCCTTCCGGCTGGTCAAACACCTGCTGGGCAACCCGTCATTGAGAGACGCGGAGGTCCTCTGGGCCTACGAGCGCCTCAAGCCGGCGTTGCGATCTGCCTTGGAACAAATCCCATCGCTTTACTATTTTGAGGGCGACTGATGAGCGGAGGACGCCATCTTCCCGGTGGGAAGAACGAAGTGATGAGGGTTGAGCAGTTCTATCGTCTTTTCCCAGAATGGATGAAAGGATTCGACACCATGATAGACTGGAAATTGCTGTGGAGCACTTTTGCGCTGTTGTTCGTGGCGGAATTGGGAGACAAAACCCAGTTGGCGGTGATCTGCACCTCGGCCAGTTCCGCCTGTCCACGAACGGTCTTTCTGGGCGCTGCACTGGCCTTGATTACGGCTACCCTGATTGGCACGCTGGCCGGGCAAGTCGTCGCTCGCTTTGTTTCGCCCGCTCTCTTGCGCAGAGGAGCGGCGGGCCTGTTCGTGTTGATGGGAGTGTTGCTGTTCTTCGACAAGATCTAGCACTACGAGTGACTTTCAGACTTCCGAAGTCTACGACTGTCTCAGGGGGTTCTTTGTGAAGCAAACCTTGAGCACGATACTCTCTTCGTTGATGGCCAGGGCGTGGTTGCTGGTCGTGGTTTGGGCAGCCGTGGTGATCGCTTTGGGCAGTGTGGTCCTGCCTTTTGCCCTTTCCCCTGGAGTTCCCGAGGCAGAGTTTTCACCGCGCCGCGTCATTCCTAATACCGACGTTAACCCCTACGGAGCCAACTTCTTTTTGGCCCGTGAGGTGGAGGAGTGGAAGCGGGAGAAGACGGTGAGGATGGCCCAGGAGGCAGGGATCGGCTGGGTGAAGCAACAATTCGCCTGGGCGGAGATAGAGCCCCGCCCGGACAGCTTCGCCAACGTCAAAGTCGGACAGAGTAGCTGGGGGAAGTTCGATCACATCGTCGAGCTCTGCGAAAAGTACGGCCTGCAGATCATCGCTCGCCTCGACCTTCCTCCGGATTGGACACGCCAGGATAATACTCTGAAGGGGGGCCCTCCCGATAACTTCGAGGACTACGGCGACTTCGTCTATCAGTTCATCAAGCATTACAAAGGTCGTATCCACTATATCCAGATCTGGAACGAGCCCAACATCTATCCTGAGTGGGGCAACCGCCCTGTGGACCCCGCCAGCTACGTAGAGCTCCTCAAGATAGCCTACCGTCGGGCCAAAGAAGCCGATCCCAACGTTTACGTCCTGAGCGCTCCCCTGGCCATCACCATGGGCGAGCCCCACCCTGAGCCCGGCAAGTGGCGATCCATGAACGACCTGCAATTCCTGGAGGAGATGTACGAGGCCGGGGCCAAGGATTACTTCGACATCTTCTCGGCCAACGCCTTCGGGATGGACCGTCCGCCGGAGGATCCTCCCCATCCCCAGGTGCTGAACTTCTCCCGTGTCCTCCTGCAGCGAGAGATCATGGAAAAGTACGGCGATAGCAATAAGGCCATCTGGTTCAACGAGTACGGCTGGAACGTGGCCCCGGCTGACTTCTCCGCAGAGAAGCTCATTTGGAAGAGGGTGGACGAGGAACAGCAGGCTGATTATACCCTGCGGGGTATAGAGATGGCCCGCTCGCAATGGCCCTGGGCTGGGGTGTTCAACATCTGGTACTTCCGCCAGGTTGGCAACATCACCCCGGACCAGGCCGAGTACTACTTCCGCGTGGTGGACGTGGATTTCACGCCCCGGCGGGTCTACTACGCCGTGAAAGATGCCGCGGCGGGCCTGAGGGTGGCTGGGCTGGGCTATTATGAAGAGACTAACCCCGCCATTTCGGGAGCTGAGGGGTGGCAGACGGAGATCGAGCCCCGCGCCAGCGGCCAGGCTCACCTGGCCAGCCAGACCCCTGGGGCCAGCCTGTCTTTTGCCTTCAAGGGCGACCGGGTGGATTTGCTCACCCATCAGGACGCCCAGGGGGGGCGGTTGTTGGTCACGCTGGATGGCCGCAGTGTGACGGGCTTAGATAGAGACGGGGAGGGCCGCTCCTACGTGGATCTCTACAGTCCCCATCCCCAGTGGCAGGCCAGGGTGCCTCTGGTGCGGGGGGCGAGCAGTGGCCAACACGTGCTGCGCCTGACGGTGGCCGAGGAGAGGAATCTGGCTTCGGCGGGAAATCGCTGCGTGGTGGATGCCTTTGAGGTGGCTCTGACCCCACGGGCATCTTTTCCCTACGCACCTGTGGCCCTGTTGGTGATAGGTCTGGCCGCGGTGAGCTGGCTTCTGTATCGCGAGTTGAGAGGACAGCGATTTTGACGGCCTTGGAACAGAAACGGCACGCACATTCGACCAGGCTCGGAAACATCGTCCTGATTCTTCTTCTGCTGGCAGCCTTCACCCTCCGGCTCTATCGCCTGGATCACCAGGAGATCTGGGGCGATGAGGCCCACAGCGCCTACGTGGCCAGCTTGCCCCTGTCTTCTACAGTTTCCCCCCGTACAGAAACCAATCCCCCGCTCTATCACCTTCTGCTCTACTTCTGGGTCAAAACGACCGGTTCCAGCGTCTTCGCCCTGCGGTTTCTGTCCCTCGTGTTGGGGGTGCTCACTGTGCCTCTGGTCTATCGTCTGGCACGGCTGGCCTTTGGTAGGCCGGCGGGCCTGCTGGCCGCGCTGCTTTGTGCCATCTCTCCCTTTCACGTTTATTATTCTCAAGAAGCCCGCATGTACGCCCTGGCGACCTTCACCATCACCCTCTCGATGTGGTTACTGGCCAGGATCGTGTTCAGCTCGTGGATTTACCTTGTTGCGGAGGGGCGTCCTCGCCCCGATTTCGCGTCCGACCAGCCCTTAGACGGGGCGGGGACGCCCCTGGGTAGCGATTTTAGAGAGCAATCTAGACCTCGGAGGTTTGCAGACACGATTCTGCCAGCAGACCAACCAGATGATCAAAGCAACTCTGGCAGCAGAGGAACTTTCGGAAACCTCCGAGGTCTCAAAGGCTTGTGGATCGCTTACCTCTTGGCCACAGCCGCGGCCATGTTCACCCACTACTACGCCCTTTTCGTGGTCGTGGCCCAGAACGCCTTCTTGATTGCGCGGTGGAGTCGTGACCGAAGGAGGTTGAGGCGCTGGTTGGCTGTCCAGGCCGCTCTGGCTTTGTCCTTCTTACCGTGGGTGCTGGCTCAGAGGGGCTTTCTGGGCGGCAAGGCCAGCGCGCGGTTTGATGAGCTGACTCTGCCTGGCCTGATCGGCATCGTCAAGAGAAGCCTGGTTGCCGTCAGTGTGGGGACTACGGTCGAGTCGCCTCTGGGAGACTATCTCACGCTGACGTTCCTGCTGTTGGTGGCTCTCGGCCTGGTCGCTGCTTTCTACCGTAGGGCGGATGGGGATCGCTGGCAGCCCTGGCTCTTGTTGGCCTGGTTACTGATACCCATGATCTGCGCCTGGCTGGTCAATCCCATCATGCCTTTCTTCCAGGAGCGATACCTGCTGGTCGTTGCTCCAGCCTTCATCGTCCTGGTGGCTCGAGGACTGGAATGGCTGCGAGATAAATCGCCCTGGGCGCTGATGGTGGGATTGCTCTTGGTATCTCTAGCCAGCTTCATTTCCCTGCACCACTGGTTCTTCGACCATGCCTACACCAAGGGCGAATACAAGCTAATGATGGACTACGTGCGGGATCACGTCCAGCAAGGTGATTTGCTTCTCTTGAATAATCCCCTCCAGGAGGCGCTATTCGACTATTACCGTCCGCCTGGCGTGCCCTATCACCTCCTGTCTCGCCACGATCTGCGCACCGAACAACGCGCCGGTGAGTCTCTCGCTGCCCTGACCGAAGGCTACTCGCGGGTCTGGCTGGTGATGTTCGGCTATGCGGAGCAGTACGACCCCAACCACCTGGCAGAGCGGTGGCTGAGCGATCACGGTTACAGGAGTTCCTACCGCAGTTTCCTCGGGGCTTACCTGACGCTTTACGTCATGGCGCCCGCTGATGCCAGTTTCCCGATGCAACACACTGTGGCGGCCAATCTGGGTAATAAAGTTTTGCTCGCAGGCTATAGCCTTAGCGCTCATGAGATTGAGGCCGATGAGATCCTTATGCTGACCCTCTATTGGCAGGCCCTGGCAGAGATGGAGAGGCGCTACACCGTCTTCACCCACCTGCTGGATGCCGACAACCGCATCGTGGCCCAGATGGACAGCGAGCCTTTGGGCGGCGCCCATCCCACTACCGGGTGGCGGCCGGGCGAGATCGTGCGGGACAACTACGGGTTGCTCCTCGCTCCCGATACCCCGCCGGGGGAATACCTGCTCGAAGTGGGGATGTACTATCTACCGACCCTGGAGCGCTTGCCAGTGCTGGATGCCTCAGGGAGTGTGGTGGACGACCGGGTGGTGCTGGGAAGAATCGTGGTCTATCTCACCACCACCGGCTGGCTCAGCGTCTCGCCCTTCCACTCCGGCTTGTAATAGGCGTACACCTGGGAGGTCACGCCCTTGGCCCGCACGGGATAGCTGGCCAGGGCCTGGAACTGGAACTCCAGCTTGTCCCCCGGCGCCATGTCCTCGATGTAGAAGATGACCTTGCGAGCGGCGACGTCGTAGCGCTTGATGCGAGGCTCGGTCTCCACCACTTTCTGAATGCTCTCCTCGACGGGCACGAAACCAGTGGGAACCGAGATGTCCAACACCACCATCCCCGCCTCGATGGGGATGGGCGGATCGAACTCCACGCTAACCCCGATCTCGATACGGTCGTTGACTTCCACCTGGTGGGTGTCGTAGTCTACCTCGATGTGGAAGATCGCCGCCTCCTTCTCCGCCTGGGGCAGATTGTAGCGCAGCACCAACTGGGCCACCGCTTGCCCCTTACCCTCTACCGAGATGGCTACGTCTTCGTCCACGGGCAGTTGCACCAGTTGCAGCACGTCGTAGTTCTCGGGGCTGATGCGGAGCCGCTCCAGTTTCTCCCCTGCCTGGACCTCCACCACCAGGTCCACGTCGGCGCGGCTGCCGGCGGCGAAGGCGGTGAGGGCCTGGATGCCGACCACCGTGTCCTGGGTGGAGTTGAACCCGCCGAAGGCGTTGCGCTGCGTAACCAGCCAGCGAGCGGCCCGGCTGGCGTTGAGCTGATCGCCGTGCTCCAGCAGTGCCATCAGCGCGTAGCCCGTGGCCTCCACGGCCACCCCTTGTGCCCCTGCTCCCCTGCTCCCTTGCGTCCCTGCTCCCTGGGCCCAGCGGAGACCCTCGTCGTCCTCGACGGCCAGCTCCATGAGCTTCTCATAGGCCCTGTCTCGGGCGGGATGCTCGCCGAGCTCCAGGGCATAGGCCGCCAGGGCCATGGTGTAGGGGTCATCAATCGTCGGAAGTTCCTCGGCCAGGTAGCGGAGCGCGGCTCCCGAAGCTTCCTGTTCGCCAGCCTCCAGCAGGGCGATGGCCACGTAGGCCGTGAGGGCGTTCTTGCCGGCCAGGCCGCCCATCATCTCCTGGTGATGGACGAAGCCCACCGCATCGAAGGAGCCGTCCCGGTTCTGGTGCTGGAGGATCCAGGCCTGAGCGGAGCCGAGAAGCTGGGGGTCCACGTAGATCAGCCCCTGGGCCTGGGAGAAGGTTTTGAGCACGAAGGCGGTGAGGAACAGGCTGCCCTCTCGATCGCTCTGGCCGAAGGCGGAGAAGCTGCCGTCGGAGCGCCGGAAGGTGAGCTGGCGCTGGTAGCCCGTGGTCATCAGGAGCTCGGCCTTGGCCATCACCTCAGGCTTCATCTGGCCAGTCTCCTCCAGATACCTGGCGATGAACACGTCGGGGGCCAGGCCCATCATGTTCTGCTCCCCGCAGCCGAAGGGCATGATCAGCAAGCCCTCCAGGCCCTCGATGGTCTGGGCCAGGAAGCTGGCGGTCACGGCCAGGTAGGCGCGGGCTGAGCCCTCCACGATGCCAACGGGCAGCGCGGTGCTGAGCACTGTGGACGAGGGCGCGGAGAGCACCAGGTTCCTTACCTCCTCTCGCTGCACTCCCTCCGGCTCGACGATGAGGTCCTTGATCACCGCGTCGGCGGCCTGGATGCTGCGGGCGGTGACTTTGACCTGCTGGGTGCCGAGAGAATTCGGGCGAATGTCGAAGGACACGCCGCCGATGTCGCCGGCGGGGATGGTGATCACCTTGGTTGGTTCATCGCGCAAGTCGAACCATTCCGCCTCCTCGATCTCGACGTAGATCTCCTGGGGCTCCTCCAGGTAGTTATACAGAGCCACTCTCACCGGGAATTCCTCGCCGCGGATGCAAGAATAGGGCAGATCAACACTAAGGAAGAAGGGCTGGAACACCCTGAGCTGGTCCTCGGCCAGGCCCAGCCCCTTCTCTCTGGAGATGCCCACGGCGCGCAGTTGCCAGGTGGTGATGGTGTCAGGGGCGATCACGCTGAGCTTGCCGCTTCCATCGGGATCGGTATCGAGAGTGGCCCAGATCCACGTCTCCGGGAAGAACTGGCGCACCCGCTGCACCTCGGCCAGGCCGGCGGGGACGCTGGCGGCGGGGACGGGGGCAGGCGTGGCCATCGGGGCCTCGGCGGGCCTTGCCACCATGGCCTCCTTCTCGACCACCACCGGGCCTCTATCCATGAAGAACACGACGTCCTGCCGCTCGTATTCCTTCCCTGTGGGGAGCTTGCTGTTGGTCAGCACCACCACGCCGGCCTGCTCGAAGGTCTCGCGGGCGCCTGGGGTGAAGACGGTGGGCATCCAGCGGGCCTCGTGGAGCTCCACCTGGGGCTCCATGTACAGCCGCTCCAGCTCGTCGAAGACCTGCTGCAGGTTGAGGCGGTTCTCGGCCAGGATGTACACCGAGCGGTCTACCACCGCCAGGCCCACCCTGGCCTGCCCCTCGGCCTGCACCTGGATCTCCAGCTCGTCGCCGGGGGCCACTGCCCCTTCCTCCCCCCCAACCTTGGGGGGGACAGAGGGGGGGCTGAAGTTGGCCGAGAGTTGGTGGGGATAGTCGCCCGCAACGTCGAAGGGCAGCCAGTCGGCGGCCACCTCGCTGTTGGGGAGGATCTGGTAGACCAGCAGCCTGGACGAGGGGGCCATGAGGGGAGTGAGTTGGAACGAGATGGTATCCGAGCGGGTGTAGTCGGTGAACACTACTCGGCCCCGCGCGAGGACCTCGTAGTAGAAAGCGGCCGCTTCTTTGGTGGAGTGCACCTTGAACTCGACGCGGTCGCCCACCGCTCCCCCTTCCTCCCTCTCAACTTTGGGGGGGACAGAGGGGGGGCTGCTCACCTGCTCCACGTGGATGAAGTGGCCGGAGGGGGAATAGCCGGCCTGGATCATCTTGTAGGCGTAGGCATCGCGGGCCTGGGCGTGGGCCTCCAGGGCGATAGCCCTGCTGGGCGGGGTGATCGTGACCAGGGCCTTTCCCTTCTCCGTCTGGATTCTCTGCGTCTGCTGGTCGAACGCCTGGAAGTCCTCGTCCAGGTAAGCGAGAGAGAGCTCCACTTTGGCGTCCAGCGGCTGGTTATCCGGCGTTTCGGTCACCAGGAGGAAGCTAAAGGGGAGGCCAGGCTTGAAGGTGGTTCCCTCCGGGATGAGCTGCAAGCTAAGCTCGCTGGGGGCGATAGTGAGCAGGCGGGTGGTCTTCTCCTGGTAGCCGGTGGCCTTCTCTTGCACCACCACTTCGAGCTGGACGTTGCCCATGCCCCGCTGGCCGGGGACGCCGGCCACGTAGCCCACCGCAGGAATCTCGAAGCTGGCCTGGCCGTCAATGTCGGCGCTGAAGCGGGCGAATTCCTCCCACTGGCCCACGTAGCGCAGGGCGGTGACCACCAATTCTCCCACCACCTTCTTGCCGAAGCTGTACTCGGCGGCGACGGTGCCCTGGACGGCCTCCTGTGGCAGGAACCACTCCCGCGGCAGCTCCACCTTGACCTCGTACTTGGGGAGGACGTACTTCTCCACTCGCACGTCCACCTGGGCCTTCTGCTCCCCGCTTGCAGCAGTAATCTTCCACGTACCGAGATTGGGCTCCGTGGAGAGGGGCAGCGAGAAGTGGCCCATGCCGTACTCGTCGGTCTCCAGCTCCTGGCGGGCTACCTTGATGCCCTTGGCGTCCAGCACCTCGATGGTCACCGTGGCCGGCTTGGGCAGCAACTCCGAGTCCAGGGTGACGATGCGGGCCTGGATATGCTGGCCGGGCTTGTAGATCGGCTTGTCCGTCTCCAGGAACAGCAGAAGGCCCTCGGCCACCTGCACCTGGGCCTTGTCCTCGAAGCCTGGCCCGGACACCACCAGGTCGTACTGGCCGGGCTGAGAAGGAACCTGGAAGGGGATGGTCTCCTTGCCGGAGACGAACTCCTTCTCCCGCAGGACTTGCTGGCCTCCCTGGTGGAGGCTGATCTCCACCCAGCCGGCTGCTGGCCGCTCGCCGGCCCACAGGGAGACGCTGATCGTCTGTCTCTCGTCGGCGTACATCCGAGCGGGGGCCAAAGCCATGTACGCCGTTGGCTCTGGAAGGGGAGTGGGGGTGGGGCGTCGGGCACAAGCCGGCAGGACGGCGATGAGTAGAACCAATAGGGTAAGTCTGCGTAACATGTTGCACCTCCTGCGTTGAAGTTAGCGAGGCGATGAGTCAATGAGGTAAACGGGTGACTCGTTCACGTGCTACTCGTCGTCTCATTCCACATTTCTGCTTATAAGACGTCGTGTAGCTCTGGAGGGTTCCCCTGTTTCAGCGCGTGTGCAGAAGCAAAAAGCCACCTGTGCGTTTGAGACAGGTAGCTTTTTGTGTTGGCTGGGAGATCAGTAGAGCGCTCAGCTCTGCTGAGTATAGGCCGTGGGCAGGAACTCCTTGCCCAGCAGCTCGCGGGCGATGATGATGCGCATGACGTTGGTGGTGCCCTCAGCACCGATGGAGTAGGAGCGGATGCCCCGCATGCCCATCTCCACCGGGCACTCCTTGGTATAGGCCATGGCGCCAAACCAGTCGGCGACCTGGTTCATGATCTCGAACCCCAGCACCGGCGCACGCAGCTTGACCATGGCTGCTACCAGGGCGATGTCATAGTGGGTGGTGGCCTGGTGCTGGTACTTCTGATCCATCGTCCAGGCCGCCTTGTAGGTGGTCAGCCGGACGCCCTCCAGCTCGGTGTAGAGATCGGCCAGGGGGAACTGGATGCCCTCGAAGCTGGCTATCGGCCGCCCGAAGGCCTCTCGCTGCCGGATGTGGTCCATCCCCAGCTCCAGCACCGCCTGGGCCGCCCCCACGCAGGTCGCGCCGATCAGCGTGCGCGCCGCCGAAAAGCCCTCCATGGCGTGGTAAAAGCCGCGGTTGAACTCGCCTACCTGGTGATGGGCCGGCAGGCGCACGTCCTCCAGGGCGAAGCCGCCGGTGGAGATGCCCATGCGCCCCATGTCCTCGAAGAAAGTGGAGCTGATGCCCGACGTTCCCTTGAGGGGCACGGCGAAGAAAGTGAAAGCCCTGTGCCCGGCCGCCGGGTCGGGTTCGGTGCGGGCCAGCATCAGGTGGAGGCCGCCCCATTCCAGCGACTCGCGCACGCCGCTGATGAAGGTTTTCTCGCCGTTGAACACCCACTGGTCGCCATCCCGCATGGCGCGGGTGCGGCAGGCCCCCAGGATATCGGACCCGCCAGCGGGCTCGGTGGTGGCGATGCCCAGAAAAGCCTCGCCTCGCGTCACTTTGGGGAGGTACTCCTCTTTGAGTTCGGGGGTGCCGTACTGGTCGAAGATGAACCCCCACGCCGCCTCCACCAGGTAGAGCACCGGGACGGCCAGGCTGATGTCGGCGCGGCCCAGTTCCTCGGCAGCGATGGTGGCCAGCGTCCAGTCTATCCCCCCGCCGCCGTACTCCTCACCCACCAGCGGGGCCAGCAGGCCCATCTCGGCCATGCCCTTGACGATCTCAGGGGGGATGCGCTCGGTGGTATCCATCTCGCGCACGCGGGGCGTGATTTCCTTCTGCGCAAAGTCGCGCACCGCCCGTCGCCACAGGCGTTGTTCTTCGGTCCAGCCAAAGTCCATGTCTGTCCCTCCTCGGTCGGTTATTGGATGATCAGATCGCCAGAGGAACAAAGTGTAGCACGGTAATATCCAGATGTCAAATAAAATACGCCCTCCTGGCTTGTCAGTTTTCAGGAAAGGGGTATAATCGTGAAGCCTGGCACACCGCATTTGCCTATCAGGGGATATGATAGTATAATTATCGCCCGGTGGTGAGGAAGATTGGTTTCAAGGGCTACAGGTCTTGAGGATGGATGAGAAAAGTTTGAAAAACGAACGAGGTGTCGTAATCGAGGCGGAACGGAGCAAGGTCTCTCCAGCGGCCCTGGTGATCGGGGGCGGGATCGCTGGCATCCAGGCCGCGCTGGACATCGCCGATGCCGGCTTCAAGGTGTATCTGGTGGAGAGGGAGCCCAGCATCGGCGGACGCATGGCTCAACTGGACAAGACTTTTCCCACCCTCGATTGTTCAGCTTGCATCCTTACACCTAAAATGGTTGACGTGGGCCGTCATCCCAACATTGAGCTTCTCACCTACAGCGAGGTGGTTGATTTCCACGGGCAGGTGGGAGACTTCTGGGTCAGGGTCAAGAAGAAACCCCGTTACGTTCACGAAGAGCTGTGCACCGGCTGCGGGCTGTGCGTCGAGGCCTGTGTCTGGAAGAAAATCCCCTCCGAGTTCGACGCGGGTGTGGCCATGCGCAGCGCCGCCTACATTCAATTCCCCCAGGCTGTACCCCTCAAAGCGGTCATTGACGAAAAGACGTGCCTTTATCTGGCCAGAGGCAAATGTGGCCGAAAGTGCGAACAGGCCTGTGAGCGAGGGGCCATTGATTTCGAGATGAAAGAAGAGCTGGTGGATCTGCGCGTGGGGGCGGTCATCGTGGCTACCGGCTTCGATCCTTTCGATCCCCACCTCAAGCCTGAGCTGGGCTACGACTACCCCAACGTCATCACCGGCCTGGAATTCGAGAGACTCTCCTCGGCTTCAGGTCCCACCAGAGGCAAAATATCCCTCAACGGCAAGGAGCCCAAGGATGTGGTGTTCATCCAGTGCGTGGGCTCGCGCGATCAAACTGTGGGTCACGAGTACTGCTCGCGGGTGTGCTGCATGTACACCGCCAAGCAGGCTCACCTGGTCGAGGAGAGGATACCCGAGGCCAACGTGACGGTGTTTTACATGGACGTGCGGGCCTTTGGCAAAGGATTTGAGGAGTTCTACGACCGGGTGAAGCGCGAGGGGGTGATGTACCGCCGGGGCAGCGTGTCGGAGATCTACAAGCGGGGGGACAGGGTGGTGGTGCGGGCCGAGGATACGTTGCTGGGCGAGCCGTTGGAGATGGAGGCCGACCTGGTGGTGCTGGCTACGGGCATCGTGCCTCGGGCGGATGTAAAGGATGTGGCGGCGTTGTTGAATCTGGAGGGTTCCCCCGATGGTTTCTTTGCCGAGGCCCATCCCAAGATGCGGCCGGTGGATACTCTCAACGATGGCATCTATCTGGCGGGCTGCTGCCAGGGTCCCAAAGACATCCCCGACACCGTGGCCCAGGCCAAGGCGGCGGCCTCCTCGGCCATCGTGGTATTGCGACAACTCCAGGTGCAACGCACTTCGTAAGTGCGTTAAGTGCGTTGCACCTCAGAGGCAGGGAGGGGAAAAAGAGATGTCAGCACGTCAGGGAATTCATGCCGACTTAGTGTCCACTGTGAAGGATCCCACTATTGCGATACCTCTGCGGATTCTGAAAATGGTTTTAATTCACGGGGACATAGAGGAGCTGGAAGATTGGCTGCTGTTGCACAACCCTGAGTTTATCGCCAGAATGCGGCGGGCCAGGGAGAATGATTTGGCGGGGAGAAGCATCGCATGGGAGCAGGTGAAGCCGTGATCCATCGGCGCACAGCGTATGGAATTCTTCGATAAAGCGAACGGGAGTCTTAGATGGTAGTTCATTCGGATATTTCAACCAAGGATGGTTCGGTCTTAGTCGTCGGAGCCGGTATCAGCGGCATGGGCTCGGCCCAACTGCTGGCCCAGATGGGGTACAAGGTGTATCTGCTGGACAGCGCGCCGGGGATCGGCGGTTCGATGCACCTGCTGGACCGCACTTTCCCCACCGACTCGTGTGGTATCTGCCTTATGCTGCCCGATCAGCCATCCTATTGCCCCACCCTGGCGTGCGGGATGCATCCCAACATCGAGATCCTGCCCTGCGCCGAGGTGGAATCGCTGGAGGGTGAGGCGGGCGATTTCAGGGCTACTATTCTGCATCAGCCGCGCTACGTTGATATTGACAGGTGTAACCATTGCGGCCTGTGTGTCGAGGTCTGCCCTGTGGAGCGGCCCGACGATTACGAAGGCCATCTGCGCAAGGTGAAGGCCATCTATCGTCCGCCCACCCGCGCCGTGCCCGACGTCTACGTGATAGACATGGACTACTGCACGCGGTGCGGCCAGTGCGTCGAGGTCTGCCCCACCGCGGCTATTGATCTGGAGATGGCCGAGCGGCGCTCTGAGATCGAGGTGGGGGCGGTGATCCTGAGCCCTGGCTACCAGGCTTTCGATGCCCGCCTCAAGGGCGAGTTTGGCTATGGCTACTACGACAACGTGCTGACCAGCATCGAGTTCGAGCGCATGGTCAGCCTGGCTGGCTCCACCCAGGCCTGCCTGGTGCGGTCGTCCGACGGGGCGACTCCCCGCCGCGTGGCCTTCATTCAGTGCGTCGGCTCGCGGGACGAATCCAGCGGCTATCCCTATTGCTCCTCCGTATGCTGCATGTACACCGCCAAGCAACTGGCAGCGGCCAAGGAGATTGCGCCCGATCTAGAGGCCACGGTGTTCTTCATGGACATCCGCACCTTTGGCAAGGACTTCGAGCGTTATTTCAACCGCGTGGAGGCCCTGCCCGGCGTCACCTATCGTCGCTGCATGGTCTCCTCCGTCAAGGAGGTGCCCCAGACGCGCGACCTGCGGGTGGCCTTCGTGTCCGAGGATGGCACACTCCGCGAGGAGGACTTCGGGATGGTGGTCCTGGCGGTGGGTCTGGCTGCGCCGCAAGGATTTCAGGCCCTGGCCAGCAGGCTGGGTGTCGGGCTGAACGAGTTCGGCTTCTGCGCCACCGACCGCTTCGCGCCCCACGGGACCACGCGGCGCGGCGTGTTTGTGGGCGGGGCGTTCCGGGAGCCCAAGGACATCCCGGAGACCGTGGCCGAGGCGGCGGGCGTAGCAGGTGAAGCGGCAAGAAGCAAGGGGCAAGGGACAAGGGGCAAGGGGCAAGGGACAAGGGACAAGGGACAAGGGACAAGGGAGCAGGGGAGCAGGGGAGCAAGGGAGCAGGGGAGCAGGGGAGCAAGGGAGCAGGTCGCAAGTCGCAAGTCACAGGTCGCAGGCGAGCGCGACGTTAGCGATGAGGAACCGCGAGTGGGGGTGTTTGTTTGCACGTGTCGGGGCGAGGTTTCGGAGGTGGTGGACGTTGGGGCGGTGGCGGAGTACGCGGGACGGCTGGACGGTGTGGCTTTAGTCCAAGTGGTGGATGACGCTTGTGGCGCAGATCTGGCTGTAGTCAGTGATGCGGTTGCGGAGCAGGGCCTCAATCGAGTGGTGGTCGCGGGCTGCTCGCACCGTCTCTACCAGCCGGAGTTCGCCGCCCTCATGCGCCAGGCGGGATTGAATCCCAGCCTTCTGGAGCGGGCCGATCTCCGCGAGGGCATCGCCTGGGTGCACAGAGGTTTACCAGAGCAGGCTATGGCCAAGGCCCAGGCTGCGGTGGAGATGGCCGTGACCAAAGCCACCTTCCAATATCCAATCTCCAGTATCCAATCTCCAATATCCAAAAGAGGGCTGGTCATCGGCGGGGGATTGGCGGGCCTGACCGCGGCCCTGGAGCTGGCAGAGCTGGGCTTCGGGGTGGATCTGGTGGAGAGAAGTGAGGAACTGGGGGGCGTTCTGCGGACAGCGTATTACACCCTGGAGGGCGGAAAGCCCCAGGAGTTACTGAGCTCGCTCATCGAGCGGGTGGGGGCAAACGAACTGGTCAAGGTGTATCTCCACACCGAATTGAGGGAGTTCAGAGGAAGCAAGGGCAACTTCCTGACTACCCTCGCCTTGGCCGACGGCAACGACCAGGTATTGGAGCACGGCGCAGTCATTGTGGCCACCGGCGCCCAGCCCGCCACCACTACCGAATACTTGTACGGCCAGCACGGCAGTGTCCTCACCCAGAAGGAACTAGAAGCCCAACTCGCCGAAATCCAAAATCCAAAATCCAAAGTTCAAAATCGGCAATCGGAAATCGGAAATCGGAAATCGGTAGTGATGATCCAGTGCGTCGGCTCCCGCGACGAAATCCGCCCCTACTGCAGCCGCGTCTGTTGCTTCCACGCCATCAAGAACGCCCTCAAGCTCAAAGAGCTGGATCCGGAGACCAGGGTGTACGTCCTCTATCGGGAGGTCAGGACCTACGGCTTCCACGAGCTGTACTACCGGGAGGCGCGGGATAAGGGCGTGGTCTTTATCCGTTACGAGCTGCCGGACAAGCCCCGCGTCGAGGCGGTGGGCGATGGCCTGCGGGTTAGCCTGCGCGAGCCCATCCTGGGCCAGGAGATCACCCTGGATGCCGATTTGGTGGTCCTCAGTACAGGCATAGCCCCCAATGACAACGCGGCCTTGAGCCAGGTGTTGGGGGTGCCTTTGGACGAGGATGGCTTCTTCCAGGAAGCACATCCCAAGATGCGTCCGCTGGACTTCCTGAGAGAGGGCATTTTCTTGTGCGGCCTGGCCCACTCGCCGCGCCTGATAGATGAAGCCATTTGCCAGGCCAAGGGCGCAGCGGTGCGGGCGGCGGTGTTGCTGAGTTTGCCGCATCTGGAGAGCAAGGACACCCTGGTGGCGGTCAATCCCAGGCTCTGCAGCTTCTGTGGGCTGTGCGTGGAGGCCTGTCCCTACGAGGCCCGCTATCTGGACTACGATGAGCGTGTAGCCCAGGTGATCGAAGTGCTCTGCAAGGGCTGCGGCGTCTGCGCCATGGTTTGCCCCAACAAGGCCACGGCGCAGGTGGCTTTCGCGCCCCGGCAGATGCTGATGGCTGTGGATGCGTTGGTGGGGTAAGAAGGGGCAAGGGACAAGTGACAAGGGGGACTTACATGGACAATTTTGAACCGCGTATCATCGCCTTTCTGTGTAACTGGTGCACGTATGCGGGGGCGGACCTGGCGGGCACGTCGCGCATTCAGTACCCGCCCAATATCCGCATCATTCGCCTGATGTGTTCCGGCGGGCTGGACGTAACTTACGTTCTCAAAGCTCTGCTCGAGGGGGCCGATGGGGTGCTGATCGGCGGGTGTCACCCCGGCGACTGTCACTATCAAAGCGGCAACTACAAGACCCGACGGCGGGTGGCCATCCTGAAGAGCATCCTGGAGCAGATGGGCTTCGACGACGACCGGGTGTGGCTGCGCTGGATCAGCGCCAGCGAGGGCCAGTACTTCGCCGACACGGTTAAGGAGATGGTGGCCGCGCTCAAGGAGAAGGGGCCGAATCCGTTGCGGGAGTTGTGGGGGACGTAACAACGTATTGCGTATTGCGTATTGCGTGTTGCGTAGGCGAACACGGAATACGAAATACGCAATACGAGTTCACGCCGTTTCACCGAAGGGGGGATAATAACAAGGATGAATCATTACACTCTCGAAGTAGAAGATAGCGCTCTGGAGACGATGACCGCTTTCCTGCGGGGGCTGCTGGAAAAGGGGATCGTGGATGCCTTGCTGGTGCCACGGCACACGCCGGGCGGCGATAACGTCGTCCAGACCCTGTTCACCGATCCGGCCAGGCTGGAGGGGGTTGATCCCATCGCGCCGGTGTTGCCGGTGAACTCGGCCAAGCTGGTGTCGGACCTGACGGAAACGGGCGCAGTGGGCCGGCTGGGGGCGGTGTTGCGCTCCTGCGAGGTCAGAGCGCTGATCGAGCTGGTCAAGCTGAAGCAGGCCAGCCTGGATAACGTGGTCCTCGTCGGGGTGGATTGCCTGGGCACCTACGAGATGAACGATTATGCCGCGCTGGCCGCAAGCAGCAACGGCAATCTGTCCACCGATTTGCTGGCACAGGCCACGGAGGGCCACCTCGCCCCCCACGAGGGCCATCAGTTCCGCGTGGCCTGCCAGATGTGCGAGTATCCCGTTCCCCGGGGCGTTGATTTGGCCCTGGGCGTGATTGGGCTGGACACGGCCAACGAGATACTGATCACTGCCAGCGATGAGTTGGCCGAGAAGTTGGAACTAGGCAGAGAGACTGCTGGCTTCCCCCCCAAAGTTGGGGGGGACAGAGGGGGGGCGGTGGACAGACTGGTGGCCCAGCGGACGGCAGAACGCGACCGCCGCTTCGCCGAGTTTCGCCAGCGCGTGGCGGACATGCCCAGCCTGTTGGCTGAGTTCTCGCGCTGCATCCGCTGCCACAACTGCATGGTGGCCTGTCCCATCTGCTACTGCAAGGAGTGCATCTTCCGCACCGCCACCTTCGACCACGCCTCGGCGCAGTATTTCCGCTGGGCCAACCGCAAGGGTTCCATCCGTATGCCGACCGACACCCTGATCTTCCAGTTGACGCGGCTGAATCACATGGTTTCGTCTTGCGTGGGATGCGGGATGTGCGAGAGCGCGTGTCCCAACGACCTGCCGGTGGCCACCATCTTCCGCGCCGTGGGCGAGAAAGTGCAGGCCCTGTTCGATTACGTGCCGGGCAGGAGCCTGGAGGAGGAGCTGCCGGTGGCGACGTTCCGGGAGGATGAGTTGACCAGTTTGGGGGAGAGAGAATGAGCGAAGTTCAAAATCCAAAGCTCAAAGTTCAAACGTCAAACGTGAAACGTGAAACGTCAAGCGTGAAACGTGAAACGTCAAGCGTGAAACGTGAAACGTCAAACGTGAAACGTGAAACGTCAAACGTGAAACGTGAAACGTCGAGCGTCCAATATCCAATATCCAATATCCAATATCCAACTTCCAGCTTCGCTCTGGAGGTGCAACGGCGGAGCGGGGAGAATGTGTTCCGCTGCTATTATTGCCAGAAGTGCACGGTGGGCTGCCCCACGGCCTTTGCCATGGATTATCAGCCGGCCCAGGTGTTGAAGATGATCCAACTGGGCCTGCGGGAGCCCCTGCTGAAGAGCTCGGCTCCCTGGCTGTGTGTGGGCTGCGAGGCCTGCGGCACTCGCTGTCCCAACGAGATTCGCCTGGCTCCGGTGATGGATACCCTCAAGTACATGGCCCTGGAGGCGGGCTATACCCCGCCAGAGACCACTGTCTACGCCTTGCATCGTGCTTTCCTGGACAGCATCAAGTTCTTCGGACGAGTGCACGAGACCACCATGTTGGTCGAATACGTGCTGAGGAGCAGAGACATCTTCTCCATTGTTCGCTCCAACATTGATGTGGGGGTCACTCTGCTGCTCAAGCGCAAGATACCGATTCTACCAGAACGGGTCAAGGCCCTGGGGCAGGTGAAGGAACTGTACAAAAGAGCTGGACGGTAGAAACACAGACTTCCGAAGTTTGCCAGACTTCGGAAGTCTAAGGAGGCTGCGTTGAAGTACTCATACTATCCCGGCTGTACGGCCAGTACCACGGCCGTGGAATACGGCCTCTCCACCGAGGCGGTGTGTGAGGCGCTGGGCATAGAGCTCATCGAACTGGATGATTGGAACTGCTGCGGGGCGACCTCGGGCCACGCCCTGAGCCACGAGCTGGCCACCGCCCTGCCGGGGCGCAACGTAGCTATCGCCCAGGCCGCTGGCCTGGACATGGCTATCCCGTGCCCAGCCTGTTACCAGCGCTGTCTCATCGCCGATCAGCGATTCCGAGAGGACGAGGACTGGCGGGCAGAGATGGAAGAACTGCTGGGCTTCGAGTACACGGGTCGGGCGCGCCCCCGATCTCTGCTGGAGGTCATCGGCTGTAACCTCGCTCTGGAAGACATCGCCGCCAGGGTCAAGAAACCCCTGGCAGGGTTGAAGCCGGTCAGTTACTACGGGTGCGTGCTGGTCCGCCCGCCGGAGCTGACCGGTTGGGACGATCCTGAGCATCCGGTGATCATGGACCGCCTGCTGCAAGCGATGGGCGCTGAGCCGGTTTCCTGGTCGTACATCGTAGACTGCTGCGGAGCCAGCCTGACTCTGAACCGCAGCGATGTGGTGGTGCTGCTGGTGAACAAGCTGGTTCAGGCGGCAAAGGATGCAGGGGCCGATAGCATCGTCTCGGCCTGTGGGATGTGCCAGATCAACCTGGACACTCGGCAGAAGGGGCACCACATGCCCATCTTCTATTTCACCGAGCTATTGGGTCTGGCTCTCGACCTGCCCGGCACCGATAACTGGTTCAAGCGACACGCCATAGATCCGCGGCCTCTTCTGCGTTCAGTGGGGCTGGCTTAGCTGGAAGTTGGAGGTTGGAGGTTGGAAGTTGGATTTCCAACGTCCAATATCCAATATCCAATATCCAAAAGGACTGTTATGCTGCAAACACGAAACTTTGTACAACAATACGATCTACTGGGATGCATCCAGTGTGGGCGATGTTCGGCAGGTTGTCCCCTTTCGTTGAGTTCACCTCTCAACGTCCGCCGCATCATCTACGAAGCGCTGGTGCGGGATCAGTTGGACGTTAACCAGAGGCCTGAGATCTGGGACTGCACCACCTGCACGACGTGCACGCTGCGCTGTCCCAAGGGGCTGGACCCCGCCCTGATGTTGATCGGCATGAGGCGGGTGCTGACCGAGGGGGGGCGCATCAAGCCCACCGTCCGCGATGCCCTGGAGAGCACCTTCAAGTTTGGCAACCCTTGGGGGCGGGGCAAGGCTAAACGGTCGGAGTGGGCGGAGGGCCTAGACGTGAAGAATCTGGCCGAAGCTGGCTTCCCCCCTAAAGTTGGGGGGGACCGAGGGGGGGCGCAGGCGGAAATACTTTATTTTGTATGCTGCACCACGGCCTACGACGACCGCGTCCAGGCCGTGGCCCGGGACATGGTCAAGGTGTTCGACAAGGCGGGAGTTGACTTCGGGATTATGGGGAACGAGGAGATGTGCTGTGGGAGCGAGATGCGCCGGCTGGGAGAGGAGGGGCTGTTCGAGTTTCTGGTGGAGGAGAACCTGGCGCTCTTCCAGCAGTATGGCATAAAGCAGATGGTGACCACCTCGCCCCACTGCTACAACAGCTTCAAGAACGAGTACGAAGGGCTGGATGTCGAGGTGCAACACTACACCCAGTTCCTGGCTGATCTGATCCAACGCGGGAAGCTCGCTTTCTCAGGGGAGGTGAACAAAGTAGTCACCTATCACGACCCGTGCTTCTTAGGGAAGCAGAACCAGGTGTACGACGAGCCGCGGGCGATCCTGCAGAGCGTTCCTGGCCTGCAGTTCGTGGAATTCGATCGCTCCAGGGAGCGCAGCCTGTGCTGCGAGGGGGGAGGGGGGAGGATGTGGGTGGAGGCCAGCCGTCCCGGAGAGCGGCTGGCGGAAACCCGTGTCAAGGACGCCCTCACTCTCGGCGCGGAGGTCATCGCCACCGCCTGCCCCTTCTGCATGTTGACCCTGGAAGACGCGGTCAAGACCACGGGGGCGGAGGGGTCAATTGAGGTATTGGATATTGTAGAGCTGGTTGCGCAGGCGATATGAGGCGTGTTGCGTGTTTCGTGTTTCGTGTTGCGTGTTTCGTGTTGCGTATTGCGTAGTGCGTAACGGAACACGGAATACGCAATACGAAATACGGACCACCGATTTACCAATCTGTCAACCTACCAACCCATACGGAGGAAGGAAATGGACATTGTTGTGTGCGTTAAGCACGTGCCCGACACGACGGAGGCGGAGATCACCGTCCGCGACGACGGTAGGGGCATCAGGAAGGAGGGGCTGGTATTCGACATCAGCGAGGCGGATAACTACGCCGTAGAAGAGGCCCTGCTTCTCAAAGAGAGGTTCGGTGGCTCGATCACGGTGCTGACCGTCGGCTCGCAGGAGGCCGATGAGACGCTGCGTATGTGCCTGGCCAAGGGGGCGGATCAGGCGGTGCGGCTGACCGATGAGCGGTTCGAGGGCTCCGATAGCTACGCCACCGCTCGCATCCTGGCCGAGGCCATCAGGGGCATGGACTACGACCTGGTGCTGACCGGCTGCATGGCCGACGACGATGCCTCCGCTCAGGTGGGGGTAACCCTGGCGGAGATGTTGGGCATCCCCCACGCGGCACTGGTGATCAGCATCGCGGTGGAGGACGGCACGATGAAAATCCACCGCGAGTTGGAGGGCGGCCTGCACGAGGTGCTGGCGATCCAACTGCCGGCCCTGTTCACCATCCAGACGGGCATCAACGAGCCGCGCTACGCCTCTATCTTCGGCATCAGACAGGCCATGAGGAAGCAGATCGAGACCCTGGACCTGGGGGCCCTCGGCCTGGCGGAGGAGGCGGTGGGCGAAGCGGGGTCCAAGACCAGCCTGGTCAGGCTGTTCATCCCCGTGGTGACAGCCCAGGCCACGATCCTGGAGGGTTCTCCGGAGGAGGTATCCAGCGAGTTGGTCACCATTTTCAAGAACGAGGGGGTTATCTAAATGGGCGAGATATTCGTTCTGGCTGAGCACAGGCGGGGTGAACTGAGGGACGTCACCTTCGAGATGCTGGGCAAGGGGCAGGAGTTGGCTGCGGCCACGGGTGGATCCCTTTCGGCTGTGCTCCTGGGTCACGACGTTGGCGACTTTGCCACCGAGCTGACGAAGCACGCCAATCAGGTTTTGGTCATCGCCGACGCGCGGCTGGAGCATTTTAACTCCGCCGCTTACCAACAGGTCCTGACTAGCCTGATCACCGAGCGCCAGCCGAGGCTGGTGTTGATGGGGCACAGTGCCTACGGCATGGACCTGGCCCCCAGTCTGGCCACCCAACTGGACCTGCCGCTGGTCACCGACTGCGTAGGATTGGAGTTCGAGGATGGCGACCTGTTTGCCGTGCGGGAGATGTACGGGGGCAAGGTGAGCGCCAAAGTTGCCTTTCGCCCGGCCGACACCTACGTGGCCACCCTGCGGCAGGCGGCCTTCCCCTTCGCGGAGGGCGCGCCCCTGGGCGGCGAGATCGTGGCCGTGGACTCGCCCCTGACCGAGGAGATCACGTACCGCAGGTTCCTCGAATTCGTAGAAGCCGCCGTAGGTGAGGTGGACATCACCCAGGCCGACGTGGTGGTGGCCGTGGGACGGGGCATCAAAGAGCAAGAAAACATGTCCCTGGTGGAGAAGCTGGCCGAGGCGCTGGGCGGGGTGCTGGCTGGTTCTCGCCCCGTGGTGGATGCCGGCTGGCTGCCGCCCGACCGCCAGGTGGGCCAATCGGGCAAGACAGTCAAACCCAAGCTCTACCTGGCGCTGGGCATCAGCGGGGCCTCGCAGCACCTGGTGGGCATGAAGGCTTCGAGCACCATCGTGGCCGTCAACAAGGACCCCGATGCGCCCATCTTCAGGGTGGCCCACTACGGCATCGTGGGTGATCTGTTCAAGGTGGTGCCGGCGTTGACAGCACAACTGGGTGGCTAATAGCCAATACCCAATATCCAATATCGGGTATTAGATATTGGATATTGGAGATTAGATATTGGGCGATGAAATCACGGGTTGGGGTGTATATCTGCCATTGCGGGATCAATATCGCGGCCACGGTGGACGTGGCGGCGGTGGCCGCCTTTGCCCGGACGCTGCCCAACGTGGTGGTGGCCAGGGATTATACCTACATGTGTTCCGATCCTGGGCAGGAGCTGATCAAGGACGACATCGTGGAGCACGAGCTGACCCACGTGGTGGTGGCTGCCTGCTCTCCCCGCATGCACGAGCCGACCTTTCGCGGGGCAGTTCAGGAGGCGGGGATCAACCCCTACTGCTTCGAGATGGCTAACATCAGGGAGCAGTGTTCCTGGGTGCACGAGGATCGGGGGTGGGCCACCGAGAAGGCGAAGCAGCTCGTGGCTTCCGCGGTGGCCAAGGCGGCCTTGCTGCAGCCGCTGGAGGAGAGGGAGGTGGGCGTCACCCCGACGGCGTTGGTCATCGGCGGGGGGATCGCCGGCATCGAGGCCGCCCTGGACATCGCCAACGCCGGCTTCAAGGTTTACCTGGTGGAGAAGGAGCCGACCATCGGCGGGCGAGTGGCCCAGCTCGAGCGGACTTTCCCCACTCTGGAGAGCTGCCAGGAGCTGTTGGGCCCCCGGATGCGGGCGGTGGCGGAGCACCCCAACGTTGAGCTTCTGACCTCTGCGGAGGTAGTGAGCATTGAGGGCTACATCGGCAACTTCCGGGTGGAGGTGCAACACGTAACACGCAACACGCAATACGCCCGGCATTTTGAGGTGGGCTCGATTGTGGTAGCCATTGGCTACGATCATTTCGATGCCTGCCTCAAGCCTGAGCTGGGCTATGGCAAGTATCCCCACGTCATCACCGCCCCTGAATTCGAGCGCCTCTCTGATCACTCGACCACCCGACTAAAAGACGTGGTGTTTATTCAGTGTGTGGGTTCGCGGGATCAGACGGTGGGCCACGAGTACTGCTCGCGGGTGTGCTGCATGTACACGGCTAAGCAGGCTCACCTGGTCAAGGAGACGCTGCCCCAGGCCAACGTGACGGTGTTTTACATGGACGTGCGGGCCTTTGGCAAGGGGTTCGAAGAATTTTACGACCAGGTGCAGCGCGAGGGCGTGATGTACCGTCGGGGCAGCGTGTCGGAGATCTACAAGCGTGGGGACAGGGTAGTGGTGCGGGCCGAGGACACCCTGCTGGGCGAGCCGATAGAGATGGAAGCAGACCTGGTGGTATTGGCTACGGGGATTGTTCCCCGCCGCGGCGCTCAGGCCATCGCTGAGCTGTTGAAGTTGCCCCGTTCCCCCGATGGTTTCTTGGCCGAGGCCCATCCCAAGCTGAGGCCAGTGGACACGGTCAACGATGGCATCTATCTGGCCGGTTGCTGCCAGGGGCCCAAGGACATCCCCGACACCATCGCCCAGGCCAAGGCTGCGGCCTCGTCGGCCATGATCCCTTTGTCGCGGGGCAGGGTGAAGGTCGAATCCATGACCGGCGTGGTCGAGGTGGAGCTCTGTGCCGGGTGCGGCATCTGCGAGAGCTTGTGCACTTATGGAGCGCTGACCCGCGACGACAGGCGGGGGATCATGACCGTGAACCAGGTGCTGTGCAAGGGGTGCGGAGCCTGCGCGGCGGCCTGTCCTTCCGGCACGATGATCCTCAGCCATTTCACCCACGACCAGATCATGGCTCAGATCGAGGCGCTGTTGGAGTAGATAGATGCACGCTATAGTTTGTATCAAACAGGTGCCCGATACCACCGAGGTGAAGGTTAACCCGGAGACGGGGACGTTGATCCGCGAGGGTGTGCCCAGCATCATCAACCCCTTCGACACCTACGCCATCGAGGAAGCGCTTCGCCTGCGGGAGAAGTTCAGCGGGCGGGTGACGGTGGTCTCCATGGGCCCGCCCCAGGCCGAAGACGCCCTGCGGGAGGCCATCGCCATGGGGGCCGACGAAGCCATCCTGCTCTCCGACCGTGCCTTCGCCGGGGCCGATACCCTGGCCACGGCCTACACCCTGGCCGAAGCCATCCGGCGTATCGGCGATTATGACCTGGTCATCTGTGGACGACAGGCCATTGACGGCGATACTGGCCAGGTGGGGCCGGGCATCGCCAACCGCCTGGGAATCCCCCAGCTCACCTACGTCTCCAGGATCAGGCAGGTTGACCTCGAGAATAAGGCTATCACCGTCGAGAGGTTGGTAGAAGAGGGATGCGAGGTGGTGGCCAGCACCCTGCCGGCGGTCGTCACGGTGAACAAGGACATCAACCAGCCGCGCTACCCGGATTTCAAGGGGGTGATTCGCTCGCGGGGGGTGGATATTCCAGTGTGGGATGCAGGTGTGCTGGAGGGAGCCGACCCGGCCCAGTGTGGGCTGGACGGCTCGCCCACCAGGGTGGTGCGCGTCTTCACCCCCCCGCCTCGCCAGGAGGAGGCCGAGATCATCGAGGCCGACACCGTGGAGAAGGCGGCGGCGTTGCTGGTGGAGAGGCTGTTGGGGGAGGAAGTGATCAGAAACCAGGTTTTTGGGAAAAACCTGGTTTCTAAACCGAGAGGGAAGAGCAGTGGCCCTGCTAGAGATCAACCGCGATGAATGTACAGGCTGCGCAGCTTGCGTGGAGGTGTGCCCGTTTGGGTCGCTGCGCCTGGACGATGAGGACATCGCCGTGGTGGACGAGACCTGCACGGCCTGTGGCGCCTGCCTGCCCGAGTGCCCCGTCGAAGCCCTCAGCCTGCCACCCCCCCCTGCCAGGGGGGGAGAGGGGGGGGTCGAGGAAGTTGACCTCAGTGCCTATCAGGGGGTCTGGTTCTGGGTGGAGCAGTTTCAGGGCCAGGCTGGTTCTATCTCCTGGGAGATGGCCGGTAAGGGGCGGGAGCTGGCCGATGCGCTGGGCACCACCCTCACCGCCTGCGTGTTGGGCCAGGGCGTGGAACACGTCGCCCAGGAGGCCATCTGCTACGGCGCCGATCGGGTCTTGCTGGTGGACGATCCGACGTTGAGCGTTTACCGCACCGATCCCTACGCCGCCGTGCTGGTGGACCTGGTGCAGAGGTACAAGCCGGAGGTGTTCATCCTGGGAGCTTCCACTCGCGGGCGGGACCTGGCGGGGTCGGTGGCCACCAAGCTGCGCACCGGCCTGACCGCCGACTGCACTGAGCTGACCATTGACCCTGAGACCCGCCTCCTGCGTCAGACCCGTCCGGCCTTCGGGGGCAACATCATGGCCACCATCCTCTGTCCCCACCATCGCCCCCAGATGGCCACCGTCCGCCACCGCGTGTTCGAGATGCCGCAGATGGACACCAGTCGTCAGGGCCAGCTCGTCCGCCACAGGCCCATCATGGGCGAGGGGGAGATCGCCAGCAAGGTGGTGGATTTCATCGTTCAGGAAGGCCAGGTGAACCTGGCTGATGCTCAGGTCATCGTCGCCGGCGGTCGCGGGGTGGGAGGGCCGGAGGGTTTCGCTCCCATCCGCGAGCTGGCGGAGGTGCTGGGTGGTGCGGTGGGGGCTTCCCGCTCCACTGTAGATGCTGGCTGGATCCCCTACGCCCATCAGGTGGGCCAGACCGGTCGCACCGTGCGGCCCGACCTCTACGTTGCCTGTGGAATCTCAGGGGCCATCCAGCACCTGGCGGGCATGAAGACCGCGAGTTGCATCGTGGCCATCAACACAGACCCTGAGGCTCCCATCTTTCAGGTGGCCCATTACGGCATCGTGGGCGACCTGTTCCAGGTCGTGCCCGCTCTGGCCCAGCAGTTCAGGCAGAGGTTGCATAAGTAGTCCGAGGAGGTAACGTATGGCTCGTTTGCACGAACATCAGGGAAAAGCACTTCTCAAGGCGCACGACATCCCCGTGCCTCGTGGCGGGGTGGCCTCGTCCCCCGACGAGGCACGGCGCATCGCGGCGGAGATCGGCGGCGAGGTGATGGTCAAGGCCCAGGCCTGGATCACTGGCCGGGCGGGGATGGGCGGCATCAAGCGGGCGGCCACCCCTGACGAGGCGGCGGCCGCAGCCAGCGGGATGCTGGGCATGCGGGTCAAAGGCTTCACCGTGGATCAGGTGCTGGTCGAGGAGCGGCTGGACATCGCCCGCGAGTTCTACGCCGGGGTCATCGTGGACGACCGCGCCCAGGCCCCGCTGGTGCTGTTCTCCAGCGTGGGCGGCACCGGCATCGAGGAGATCGCCGCTGAGCACCCGGAGGCATTGGCCCAGACCCACGTGGACATCGAGTCCGGGCTGATGGACTACCAGGCTCGCAACCTGGTTCGCCGGGCGGGGCTGGCGGGTACGCTGCAACGCGACATCGGCGAAATCATCGCCAGGCTGTACGACGTGGCCTGTACCTACGAGGCCCGTGCCGCGGAGATCAACCCGCTGGTGCAGACCACCGCCGGCAAGTTGTACGCCGCCGACTGCCGCATCACCGTGGACGACTACGCGGTCTTCCGCCACCCGGACCTGGGGATCACCTTTGCCCGCGAGCTGGACCGTCCACCCACTGAGTTGGAGCGGATCGCCTACGACGTGGAGGCCAGCGACTACCGCGGCACGTTCTACTTCATTCAGATGGCGGAGGGCTTCGAGAAGGGCCAGGGGTACATTGGCTTCCACGGGGCGGGGGGTGGCGGCTCGATGATGAGCATGGACGCCGTGCTCAACCAGGGCTTCAAGCTGGCGACCTACGTGGACACCAGCGGCAACCCCCCGGCCAGCAAGGTCTATCGCGCGGCGCGCATCATCCTCGCGTCTGGCCCGATTGATGGCTACTTCGGCTCCGGATCGGGGGTGGCCAGCCAGGAGCAGTTCCACTCGGCGCGCGGCCTGGTCAAGGCCTTCCTGGAGGAGCAGATTGACGTGCCGGTCGTCGTCCGTCTGGGCGGCAACGCCGAGGACAAGGCGGTCGAGATCCTGGAGCGGCTCAACGGTCGCGTGCCCGCGCCGGTGGAGGGCTACAAAAAGGACGACTCGCCCGACTTCTGCGCCCAACGCCTGCGAGCGCTCATCGAGGAGGGGCCCCCCCCTCTTTCTCCCCCAACCCTTCGGCCTTGCTCAGGGCAGGCTTTTGGGGGGAGGAAGGGGGGGCAGGAGGTAACCCCGCCAGCACCGCGCCCCGAGCCCAAGGAGCCCTACACCTTCGAGACCGTCACCAGTGGGGTGGTCACCTTCGACCATGCCGTGTGTCGCGCCTGCGAGAGCAAAATCTGCGTCAAGGAGTGTGCGCGGCAGATCCTCAAGCTGGAGAGCGGCGTGCCAGTGCTCAACGTCACCCGTGAGGAGGCCAGCCAGGGCCGCTGTGTGGAGTGCCTGGCCTGTGAGGTGGAGTGCTTCTTCCAGGGGGCGGGTGGTGGGCACGTGGAGCTGCCGATTCCGGGGTTGGATGAATTAGGAGGAATCCATGTCCATCTTAATTGACGAAACCAAGCGTGTGCTGGTGCAGGGCATCACCGGGCGGGAGGGGATGGCCCGCGCCAAACTAATGAAGGAATACGGCACCAACGTCGTGGCGGGGGTGACGCCGGGCAAGGGCGGTCAGGAGGCGTTGAATGTGCCGGTGTTCGACACTGTCGAGGAGGCCTGGGAAGAAGTCGGCCCTCTCGACGTCAGTGTGCTGTTCATCCCCGCGCCGCTGGTCAAGGACGCGGCGCTGGAAGCCATTGACGCCGGCGTCAAGCTGCTGGTCATCGTCCCCGACCGCGTGCCTATCTACGACGTGCTGACTATCTCCAAGCGCGCCAGGGAAAAAGGCGCCAAGTTTGTCGGCCCCAACACCCTGGGCGTGCTCAGTCCCGACAAGGGCGTGCTGGGCATGATGGGCGGCCAGGCGGTATCGGCTCGCGAGTGGTTCTTCCAGGGGCCGGTGGGCATCACCTCGCGCAGTGGCGGCATCACTTCCTCGATGGCCTACTACCTGGCCAGGGAGGGCATCGGGGCGACGACACTGGTGCACGTCGGCGGGGACGCTGTAGTGGGCCTGCCCCATCCTGAGGTGGTCAGGCTGTTCGAGCAGGACCCCGACACCAGGGCGGTGGTCATGTTCGGCGAGATCGGCACCTCGCAGGAGGAGCAGGTGGCCGATCTGATCGAGGCTGGCGAGTTCACCAAGCCGCTCATCGCTTTCATCGGCGGGAAGGCGGCCAGGTCGGGCACGCGCTTCTCCCACGCCGGAGCCATCGTCGAGGGCGGGCGCGGCACCCACGAGGGCAAGGTCAGGCGCCTGCGCCAGGTGGGGGCTACGGTGGTGGATTCCTTCGGCGATCTGCCCCAGGCCACGAAGCGGGTTCTTAGCAGGTCGTAAGTTCGTAGATTCGTAGGTTCGTAGATTCGTAGGTTGTAGGAGGGAGGGAGAAAATGGAGGAAACCTGGAAAACTGCTATCACCAGGATCGAGCCGAACAAGGTGGCCGTGCGTGGCTACCGCATTGACGAGTTGATGGGGCAGGTGCCCTTCAGCCACGTGGTTTACCTGGTGCTGCGGGGCGAGCTGCCCTCCGAGGCCCACGGCAAGATGATGGATGCTATCCTGGTGTCCAGCGTGGACCACGGGGCGACCCCGCCCTCGGCGCTGGCGGCCCGCACGGTGGCCTCCGGCGGCGCGCCGCTGACCACGGCGGTGGCAGCCGGCATCATGACCATCAGCCGGCATCACGGCGGGGCCATCGAGGACTGTATGCGCGTGCTGCTGGACCTGGTTAGCCATAAAAACGACCAGGGATTGGACGCGGCCACGGCCGCCCGCCAGAAGATGGCCGAGTTCCGCGCCCAGAAGATCCGCGTGCCTGGCTATGGCCACCGCATCCACACCGACGATCCGCGCACCAGGAAGCTGTTCGCCATCGCCGAGGAGGTGGGGCTGGCCGGCGAGTACGTGGAGATGGCCCACGCCCTGCGGGTGGCGATGAAGGACAGCCTGGGCAAGGACCTGCCGATGAACGTGGACGGAGCCATCGCCACCGTGCTGTGCGAGATGGGCTTTCCGCCGGAGATGGGCAACGGCCTGTTCGCCATCGCGCGGGTGGCCGGATTGGTGGCCCAGGTCGCCGAGGAGCAGACCCGCGAGCGCCCCATGCGCCACATCCACCCCACGGCGCACGAGTACGACGGGCCGGGGGAGTTGGAGGTTGGAGGTTAGAGGTTAGAGAAAGGAGGCGATAATGAGAGAGAGATTGTTAGAGTTGATCCCTGAGTTCGATTTGATCCAGGACGCCGACCTGCGTGAAAAGTGTCTCAACACCTGGGAGGCGGCGATGGAGGAAAGTGGCTGGACGCCGGACAGTCTGACGCGGATGCCCTTCACCCTGCTCATCAACCCCTGCCCGGCCTCCTACGTTGACCACGTCCGTGCGGTAACGTTGAGCGCGGTACGGGTGGCCGAGGTGTTCGCGCAAGTCTACGGCGACCGGGTGCCGGTGGACATGGACCTGCTCGTCGCGGGCGCACTGCTGCACGACATCGGCAAATTGCTGGAGTACGAGAACCGCGACGACGGGATGACGGTGCAGACTTACGCCGGGAAACTCCTGCGCCACCCCTTCACTGGCATGGAGCTGGCGGCCCGTTTCGGTCTGCCAGTCGAGGTGCAGCACATCATCGCCACCCACGCCGGCGAGGGGGACACGGGGAAGCGCACCACCGAGGCCACGCTGGTCAACCACGCCGACTTTATGAGCTTCCACAGCATGCAGCGCATGTTGGAGAAGAAGGAACTGGCGGCGAGGATGGGGTGAGCTATGGCAGGGAAAACCATTATTGAGAAGATCATTCAGGCTCACAGCCAGGAGCCGGTCGAGCCGGGCAAGATCGTTTGGATGGACCTGGACGTGCGTACTGCCCGTGACTTCGGCGGGGCCAACGTGGTGCAGAACTATCGCCAGCACTACGGCGACGCGCCGCTGGACGACGCGAGCAGGACCTTCTTCACCTTCGACTGCGTTGTGCCGGCCAACAACATCCCCTACGCCAACAACCAGCACATCTGCCGGCTGTGGGCGCGCGAGAAAGGGATCAAGGTCTACGACGTGAACGCGGGCATCGGGTCGCACGTGGCCATCGAGGAGGGGCTGGCCGTGCCGGGCTGCACCTTCGTGGGCACCGACAGCCACCTTAACATCCTGGGCGCGATCGGGGCTTTCGGCCAGGGGATGGGCGACCAGGACATCGCCTTCGCTTTCAAGACGGGCAAGACCTGGTTCGAGGTGCCGCCCACGATGAAAGTTGTCATTGAGGGCGAGGTCAGGTATCCGTGCACGGCGCGGGATCTGACCCTGGCCGTGCTCGGCCGGCTGGGCTCCAGCGGCGCGCTGGGCCGGGCGGTGGAGTTCTACGGTCCGGCCATTGATGCCCTGGACCTGGCCGGGCGGATCACCCTGGCCAGCCAGTTGACCGAGATGGGGGGCATCACCGGCTTCATCCCGCCCTCGGAGGAAGTGCTGGCCTACGTCCGAGGGCGTACAACGGGCCAGGTTTCTGGGGTGTACGCCGACCCCGACGCCGAGTACATCGAGACCGTCGTGGTGGACATCACCGCGCTGGAACCGCTCGTTGCCTGCCCGCCCAACCCGGCCCACGTCAAGCCGGTGCGCGAGGTGGCCGGCACGCGGGTGGATTCGGTGTTCCTGGGCTCGTGCACCAATGGCCGCTTCGAGGACTTCGCTGCCGTGGCCGAGGTGGTGCAGGGCCAGCGCATCCAGCCGTGGGTGATGGCCTCGGTCGTGCCGGCCACCCGCCAGGTGTACGAGCGTATGCTGCGCGAGGGGCTGATCGAGGCCCTGTTCGATGCCGGGTTCATCATCAGCAACCCCGGCTGTGGCGGCTGTGCCTCGGGCCAGATCGGGATGACCGGGCGGGGGCAGGTGCAGGTCAGCACCAGCAACCGCAACTTCCCCGGCAAGCAGGGTGCAGGCGATACCTACCTGGCCAGCCCGATCACGGCCGCCTGGACCGCGCTCAAGGGCGAGATCACCGTGCCGGAGGGATAGATGTGGGCAGGCAGAAATGGAGAGTTGAGGATGAAGGCTACGCAGATCAAAGGCCGTCTCTGGGTGCTCACCGACCCGGAGGGCAAACTGTACGACGACATTGACACCGACATGATCTTTCACAACAGCCACCTGCACATCACCGTCGTGGAGGAGATGGGGCAGTACGCGCTGGGCAACCTGACGGGCTGGGAGGACTTCGCCAGGAATGTCCGGCCGGGCGACGTGATCGTGGCGGGCAAGAACTTCGGCGCCGGATCGTCCCGGCAGCAGGCGGTGGACTGCTTCCGCGCGCTGGGCATCGCGGCCATCGTGGCCGAGAGCTTTGGCGCGATCTACAAGCGCAACGCCATCAACAGTGGCTTGCCCATCGTCTCGCTGCCTGGGCTCACCGAGCGAGCAGGCGAATTCCAGACCGGAGCTGAGCTGGAAGTGGACTTCGAGACCGGCCAGTTGTCGCTGGACGGCGAGAAGACCTGCCAGGCCGAACCCTTCTCCCAGGTGCAGATGGACATTTTCCAGGCGGGCGACCTGTTCGCTTACGGTAAGTCGCTGGGAGGGTGACTGGAGGTTGGAGATGGGAGACCGAGCTATAGACCCTGCCTTTTTTGACCTGGAGATTTACGCCATCTACCGGGCCATCTGGGAGAACTGGGGCGACGAGGCCTGGAAAGTGGTCTGGCGGGCGGGGGAGGTGCTGTTCGATGAAGTGCACGAGCGGCTGGAGTTGGACACCACCACGCCGCTGGCGGCTATGGAAGGGTTGGCAGAGTATCTGGTAGGCGTGGGTTATTTTGCTGACCTGCAGGTGCGGCAAACGGCGGAGGACGAGTTGGAGTACGAGATGGTCGCGCCGGCCATCCTGCCCGGCGCCGAGCGGATCATCGCCGAGGGAGGCGTGCCGGCCCACATCTCCACCGCCTTGATGTTCGCCGGCCTGCGCAAGCTCTTTGGCCTGCGGGCGGAGATGATCGGCGATCCGCTGTTCACCTCCAACGGGCGGGCCATCGAACGATGGAAACTGATCAAGGAGTAGAAAATGGGACATACCTTCGTGGAAAAAGTGCTGGCCCGCAAGGCGGGGCTGGACAGCGTCGTGGCGGGGCAGATCGTCACCGTCCGGCCTGACAAGCTGCTGACGCACGATAACACCTCGGCCATCGCGGGCCAGTTCCGCAAGATCGGTGTGAGCAAAGTGGCCGATCCCGACATGAGTGTCATCGTGCTGGATCACGTCACCCCGGCGGCCAGCGAGACTTACGCGGCCAGCCACCAGGCCACTCGCCAGTTCGTCGCCGAGCAAGGCATCTCGGCGTTCTACGACATCGGCGAGGGCATCTGCCACCAGGTGCTGCCGGAAAAGGGCCACGCCTGGCCTGGCGCGGTCATCGTCGGCAGCGACTCACACACGCCGACCCACGGAGCGTTCGGGGCCTTCGCCGCCGGCATCGGACGCACGGAAGCGGCGGCGGTGCTGGCCACCGGCCAGATCTGGCTGCGCGTGCCGCACAGCCTGCGGATCGTCGTCAACGGGGCGCTGCCGGATCGGGTGACGACGAAAGACGTGATCCTGTACATCATCGGCGACCTGCGTGCCGACGGGGCCGACTATCGCTCGGTGGAGTTCGGCGGTGAGACCGTCCGAGGGATGACCATCGCCAGCCGCATGGTGTTGACCAACATGGCCGCCGAGATGGGAGCCAAGAACGCCGTCGTCGAGCCGGACGAGGTGACGCGC